>Ga0316205_10000061_pt1 | contig 255096 bp, 227 predicted proteins | sample 3monthpyrite_MG_FD_204941 | JGI IMG/M metagenome (GOLD analysis project Ga0316205, IMG submission 204941) | Microbial mat bacterial communities from mineral coupon in-situ incubated in ocean water Damariscotta River, Maine, United States -... | ecosystem: Environmental > Aquatic > Marine >... | reverse complement strand
ACAACAATGGCTATAAGTAATTGCTGGTTATCGCCTACTTCTGAAAATCCTCACGGATTTTCAGTTTGGTGCATACTTGCAAAGTTAATCGCTAACCCACGCAACTACTCATAGCCGAGACCGTTGTGCGTAATTAAACCAAACGATAATGAAAACACCTTTTAAGGTATTATTTTTACTCTTCCTGACTGTTTTTAGTACGAAATCTTTTTCACAGAAAATGGTTGAATATTACGAACCAGTAAAAAATGATAGCCTAAAAGTTGGAATAGGAGAAAATGACTTTTTGCCTTTTATTCAAAGAGGTTATACTCTAATGTTTCCTGAAAATAAGGAAATAAAAGGTGTGCTCATTTTCCTCGAAGATTCAAAGTATGACAAAAAGAACAGGAGTTCAAAGCAGATGTATACTCAAGCATCGGAAAAAGGCTTTGCAGTATTGTCAGTTTCAACCGAAATCCCTCTTGACTTTTACTTTTCTAAATCATCTATGATTTCTACTCATAAGCTAATTAGAGAAGTATTTGATAAATATAATTTACCAAATGACAACATTTTCTTTTTAGGAGCAAGTTTAGTTGGACATAGAGCAATGCGTTATATTAAATTTATGAAAGAGAGTGACTTCAAATTTCAACTTAAAATTAAAGGTATTGTCGCTTGTAATTTCACGATGGATTTTACAAGAAAATGGTATCAACATAAACGTGATATAAGAATTAACCGAATTGACCTTTGGGAACCAAAATTTATAAACTATCTATTGGAAACGAACTTGGAAGGAACACCAAAAACTAATCCCGAAAATTATCACAACTTCTCATCGTATAGTTACTCTGATGAAAAGAATGAAAATGTTAAGATATACAAAGACTATGGAATTCGAGCGTATATAGAACCAGCAATAGAATATAAGCTGACAAAACAACTAAGAACATTATACGAGAATAATTCGACAGATATAGTTGGCTTTTTAGCTGAATTGAAAATAGCAGGAAATGAAAATACCGAATTAATTGTATTACAACCCGAGGACAATCCATCACAAAAAAAGAATACTCAATCAACTTGGGACTCGATAAATAAAGATGAACTTATGGATTGGATTCAAAAGCAGACGGAAAAATAACTACGCACAACAACGTGTATAATTAATTGCTTGGTTCTGGTCTACTCGGAAAATTCCTTGGGAATTTTCTCTGGCTCGTTAATGTTTACTAAATTAGTTGCTGAAACACGCAACTAACCATACACAAACACGTTGTGCTTCATTATCACAAACCGCTAACCAATGATAAAATTCTTTAGAAAAATTAGACAAAACTTGCTAATGGAAAATAAAACTGGAAAGTATCTCAAATATGCCATCGGAGAAATTGTTCTTGTGGTTATTGGTATTCTTATTGCCCTTCAAATTAATAACTGGAATGAAGAACGTAAAGACCAAAATAGACTTTTAAACATCTATGGTCTTATTTACAGTGATATGGAAAATGACAAACAAGAATTGATGAGAAATTTAGAGTTCTACAATCAAAAAAAAACTGTTTTCGACAAAGTAGTACACGATTCAATAACACCTGATTTATTAGACCAAGGGCTTTCAAGATTATTAGGTACTACTAGAACAACCATCTTAAACACAAAAGGTGTCAACCAATTAAGGGAATTACAAAACAAGGATAGTTTAACAAGTAGAATCCTCGGTATCTATGATGCTATGGAGAATAGAATGCTAGTATTTGAAAATAGAATTTCAGACGAAACTATCGACAATACAAAATATTTGAGAGACACTTTTGAGTGGTATCCTGAATGGATTAATAATACCATTATGAAAGATGTTGGAAGCAAAGAATTACAGGATTATTTTTTAACCAGTCACATATATAGAAACCGAGTTGTATATGTTTACCAACAAGCCTATAACAATTATGTTCCAATGCTCTATAATTTAATTGAAGGCCTAACTGAAATACAAAAAGAATTGGATATTATTCTAAAAAAACAAAGTAAAAAAAAATAACGAAAGCACAACACCGTGTATAATTAATGGCTAGTTCTCGCTTACTTACGAAAATCCTCGCGGATTTTCTATTCGGTTTTTATTTGCTAAATTAGGTGCTTAAACACGCCACTAATCATACACAAAACCGTTGTAGGTAATTAAAAACCACTATTATGAAAAAAATCTATTTTATAATTTTATCAATAAGTCTAATAAGCAATTGTTTTGCTCAAAAGGATGACGAAATCCAATCAGAAATAAATGCTATTGAAAATGGCTTGATTAAGAATATTCAAATAAAAGGTGGTTCCATTCAAGAATTTAACATCCTAGACAGAATGGAATTTTATAAAGTTCCAGGTGTTAGTATAGCTGTTGTAGAAAATGGAAAGATAAAATGGGCAAAAGGATATGGATATGCAAATACTGAAACTGGGACAAAAGTGGATGTAAATACACTTTTTCAAGCTGGTTCAATAAGTAAACCTCTTGCAGCTTTGTCTGCGTTAAAACTGTTTGAGAATGATAGTTTAGATTTAAATAAAGATGTCAATTATTACTTAAAAAAATGGCAAATTCCAGAAAACAAGTTTACTGAAATTGAAAAAGTAACAATTGAAAAATTATTAACACATACAGCAGGAATGACAGTCCATGGTTTTCCAGGTTACCAGCAAACTGATAAATTTCCTGAAATTATTGATGTTTTGAACGGTAATGGAAACACAGGAAAAATAGTGGTCGATACTATACCTGGAAGTATTTGGCGATATTCTGGAGGTGGTTATACCGTAATGGAAAAAGTAGTTGAAGATGTTAGCGAATTACCTCTTGACGAGTATATGTATAAAAATATTCTACTTCCAATTGGAATGAAAAATAGTACATACCAACAACCTATAACAAAAGAATGGCAAAATAATATTAGTGCTGCATACGATGGTAATGGTAAATTAATTAAAGGCTTGTGGAATAATTACCCAGAACAAGCAGCAGCTGGTTTGTGGACTACAGCTTCAGATTTAGCATTGTATTGCGTAGAAATACAGGATATATTCCAAGGTAAAAGAGATGGTGTCTTAACAAAAAACACTGTTGACATAATGCTAACCAAACATAAAAATGATTGGGGACTTGGTCCTTCTTTACAAGGCCAGAAAGATTCTTTAATTTTTGGACATGGTGGTAAAAATGCAGGTTTTACTAATGATATGAAAGCATACGCCTATGAAGGTAATGCTGTTATAGTTATGACAAATGCGGATAATGGAGGGAAGTTAATATCAGAAATAAAAAATTCTATATCTAAATTTTATAATTGGTCAATAAGTCAACCTAAGACTATCGAAGTCATAGCATTATCAGATTCTGATTTAAAACAATATATGGGTAAATATGAACTTAAAGAACAAGGTTTAATTGTAGAAGTTCAATTCAAAAAAAATCAAATTTTCTTAACTAACACGCCTCTTGGTAATTTAAACCTTTTACCGATGACTAATACTAAATTCATTGATATAGAAAGTGGAACAATCTTGGAGTTTTTAGTTGATGAAAAAGTTGATGGTTTGATTGTAAATAATAGGTTTAATTTAACGAAAATTGAATAATAACTACCTACAACACCGTGTATAATTCATTGCTAGTTCTTGCCTACTTGGAAATTCCTTCGGAATTTCCTCTGGTTCGTTTTAGTTTACTAATTTAGTTGCTGAAACACGCAACGAAATCATACACAAACACGTTACCTACCATATAAAACCAACTTTTGTACAAATGAAGAAATTATTGAAAATTATTGGATGGACTTTTTTAGTTCTGCTGTTAGGCGGTATTGGAATCGGAACATATTTTTATCAAACTGACCCAATGATAAAAGCGATTGTCAACAATGACGAATCAAAATTATACTATTTTCCGACAAAAGAAATGGCTAATATGGAAGATATGGACTATTCTGAATCCATTTTGACCGTTGAGGATTCTATAAAAATCTATACTTATGCATTTAAGGCAACTGGAAAAAAGAAAGCGAACATTTTTTTAATTCACGGAGCTGGCGGAAATGTAAGTACTTATAAAAATCTTTTCAAACCGCTGACTGAAAAAGGATTTGGAGTTTATGCGATAGATTGGCGAGGTTATGGAAAATCGACTGGAATTCCCAATTACAAAGGAGTTATGAAAGACACCGAAGTAGCTTTTCAGGACTTCATTCAGAAAACAACTAAAGACAGTTTAAAGACCATCGTTTATGGAATGTCATTAGGCGGACCAATGGCTATTAAAATCACTAAAGACAATCAAAATCGAGTAAACCTATTAGTGTTGGACGGAACTGTGGAATCTGCTCAAAGTTTAGCGATTGATTATGCACCAGTCGAATATCTTAAAGAAAAGGCAAAAAAATCACCAGAAAAATTCAATCAAGAATATGTTGGTGTTAGAGACATTGCCGAAATAAGGAATATTCCAAAACTGATTATTCATAGTAGAATGGACAGAGATGTTCCCTTCAAACGTGGAAAAAATGTTTTTGATTCAGCGAAAGAACCGAAAGAATTTTGGGAAACGCAAACCGACCATATTATGACCTTGAAAGATTTAACGGACGAGGTAATCGACAAAATAACGGAGAAAATACGGTAGGTAACACCGTGTATAATTAATTGCTTGGTTCACTGCCGACTTACGAACATTCCTGCGGAATATTCTATCTGTGATTTATTTGCTAAATTAGTTGCTTAACCACGCAACTAACCATACACAACAACGTTGTGAGCCATTTAAGAAAAACCGAACACTGAATTGAAAAACATCAATAATTTAATAATCAAATATTACTTATTCGGACTGATATTTCTCTTCGTTTTTTATGCTATAATTAGCGAAATTCCAAGTTGGTATACAATTGAAAGGGATTGGATTGAATGGATTACTACAATTATTTCGGTTCCGATTGTTGGAATATTAGCCTCTAAATATTTATCCAAATATGTCGGAAAAACAAAACCTAAATATTATGGAATTTCCTTTCTTGTTCTTTTCGCATCGTGGATTTTAATATTGTACTTTAAAGCATTAGTAATCGGAATAATAAGTTCATTTGAATTTGAGCGAATACGGATTATGGAATCGCTCGCAGGATACTCGATTTATCAACTTTGGATTTACGGAATATTTGGAATAATTCACGGAATAGTTGGTGGCTATTTTTTATCGAAAGAATTAAAAAATCACAAAGAAAAAACGGCACACAACACCGTATAAAATTAATTGCTATATTAGTGCTTAACCAAAGGGCATTGCTCATTTGTTACGTCTGATTTTCCTACGGAAAATCCTCGCATACAAAACCGCAACTAATCTTATACAATCACGTTAGCAAAAATTATGAAACAAACTTTTTGGATATTAATTTTCACACTTTTTCTTCTACCAAATCTTGGGTTTTCTCAACTTACAATTGAGGAACATCTGGGAATGGAAAATTTAAACAGTCCAAAGGTTTGTGGCTCAAATATCCTTTTTGCCAAAACAGTAAAGAAAAAATGGAATGGTAAAACTTATTCATCGATTGTGACTTCTGATTTGGACGGCAACAATCAAATAAATCTTACCGAAAATGAATACGACTACGACCCGAAATGTTCGCCAGACGGAAAATATATCTCATTTGTTTCTTACAGAGATAATTTGCAACAAGTATACATAGTGCCAAAATCTGGTGGTAAACTTAAAATGGTGTCTGACGCTCAAAACTATCTGTCGAACTACAACTGGCAGAACGATAACACAATCTTATATGTAGATGACGAACCACGAGATAGTATTTTGGTAGCAAACGAAAAACAAAACGGAGGAGGATACAAGGTTGGAACAGAATTTTTCACAAATGCTCTATGGAGTTACAACATACAAACAAAAGAGAAAACCAAGATAACAAACGGAAAGTATAGAATAATTGACTTCGATGTAAGTAAAGACGGAAAACATATTGGTATTCTGGGTGCTAAGAATTATGACACATACGAAGCCATAACAAATAATTGGGTAGATATCATCGATATTGAAAACGGAAAATCCCTTTACCGATTTAATGGTGCGAACTCTTTGAACAATTTAAAATTTTCGCCTTCAGGCGAGCAGGTTTCGTTCGTTGGAAGTACAGAGGGTTATGCTTCAAATGACGGACTTTATATCGCAAACATCAAAACGGGCAAAACAAAAAATATGACTTACGATTTTGACCCGACCATTGAGAAAGCTCAATGGATTGATGAAGAAAATATAGCCTTTTCAACGCCAAGGAATGGATACACAGGAGTTTATAATTTAAACACAAAGGGTAAGATAGAACCAATCCTAAAACCATATTGGGTTATCTATGATTTCCAAATCATAACAAGTCAAATATTCTTTACTGCTTCACGAAGTTCTCAAACCAAACAATTATACAAGCTACAATTGGGAAATAATGCGGAAGATGTAATAAGGCTATCCAATTTAAATTCAAAAATAAACTCAAAGATTAAGACTACAAGTAGTATTTTAGATTATGTGAGTAATGACGGAACAAAAGTCCAAGGAATTGTAACCTATCCGCCAAACTATGATAAATTCAACGCATATCCACTTATGGTCATTCCTCACGGTGGACCTGATGCGAATGTGTTGGACGATTTCAACTGGATGGGTCAATTTTTTGCAGATAATGGATATATAGTTCTTCAACCCAACTTTCGAGGAAGCATCGGTTACGGCAGAGATTTTTATGCTGGTAATCGTAATGCATTCGGGTTTAAAGATTTTGAGGACATTATGGCTGGAGTAAACAAACTGGTCGAATTAGAAATTGCAGATGAAAATAAATTAGTTATTGGCGGTTGGAGTTATGGTGGTTATATGGCAAATTGGGCAATAACACAAACCGATATATTTAAGGCTTCTATAAGTGTTGCTGGAGTATCAAATTTGGTAAGCCTTTATGGACAACACGAATTTAGCAACAGAGATATTGGTGTTTGGGAATACAAATCCTTGCCGATTGATAACGTCGAAAATTACAGAAAAGCCTCGCCAATATTTCACGTCAGAAATGTAGAGACCCCTCTTTTGATACTTCACGGTGCAAATGACACGAGAAGTCCAACGCTACAGGCTTGGGAAATGTACCGAGCTATGGAGGACGCTGAAAAAGAGGTCGAAATGATGATTTACCCAAGAGCGGGACACAGCATTGGTAATCCTGTTCAGTTCAAAAGCGTTTTAACCAATTGGCTTGAATGGGCTAACAGGCACATTGGGAAAGAATAACTTTTGCTAACATTGTATAAAAATAATAGCGGTTTAATCGCTAAAACAAAAATTGATTTTATAAATCAAACGACAGTAACAAACCGAAAAATAAGTGCATAAAATCCGCTACTATTCTTATACGTTACCGTTGGCAAACATTTTGACTCGTCCTGAATAAAGGCTACATAATTTTAAACATTATGTATAAAAATGACAGAGTAACCAGACGTTACAGCGAACCTTTCAAATTAAAAATTTTAGCCGAACTTAGTACTGGAAAGTATAATAAGTATCAACTTGGTAAACTTTATGGGATTGCTCCTACTACCATCAATGAATGGATTAGAAAATATGACCGTAAAGACCTTATGAACACAAGAGTTATGGTAGAAACTAATGATGAAATATCACGAATAAAAGCACTTCAAAAAGAGATGACCCGTCCTGAAATAAGGCTACATAATTTTAAACATTATGATAAATAATTTTAAATATTTTATCACTTAACAAAGTTATGATAAGAAAATGCGATTATTTTATCATAATAAATTACCTTTGTAAAGAAAATTAATATTTCTATACATAATGGAATCTGAAAAATTAAAAAAATTACCTCTAAAACAAGATATTGAAACGAAAAAAATTCTTAAAAAATTAGCTTCAGCTCACAGAGCTTTAGCCGAGTTAAAAGGAATTGTTTCAAGTATTCCAAATGAAAATATTTTAATAAATACTTTAGGACTTCAAGAGGCTAAAGATAGTTCTGCTATTGAAAATATTATAACAACTCACGATGACATATTTAAAGCCGAGTTAAATCTTGATGGTTTTAAGTCTTTAAATGCAAAAGAAGTTCAAAACTATATTTCCGCATTAAAAAAAGGATTTGGTCTAATTAAAAAAAATAGAATATTAACGAATAACGACATCATTGAAATTCAATCTGAGTTAGAGAAAAACAATGCTGGATTCAGAAAAGTTCCAGGAACTGCTTTGAAAAATGCAATAACTGGAGAAATTGTATATACTCCTCCACAAGAATATGATACAATTTTAGATTTAATGAGAAATCTCGAACAATACATCAACGATGAAAATATGTCCGAATTTGACACGCTAGTCAAAATGGCAATAATTCATTTCCAATTTGAAAGTATTCATCCTTTTTATGATGGAAACGGAAGAACTGGACGGATTATCAATGTTTTGTATTTAGTAATGAACGATTTATTGAATTTGCCAGTTTTGTATTTAAGTCGTTACATTATTGAACACAAAGTGGATTATTATAGACTATTACAAGAAGTTCGAGAAACTGACAATTGGGAAAATTGGATTTTATATATGTTAGATAGCGTAGAACAAATTTCAAAAGAAACGATTGTACTTATAGGAAAAATAAGAAATTTGATCTTTGAATATAAAAATTTATTGAGAAATAATTACAAATTTTATAGCCAAGACTTATTGAATAATTTATTTAAACATCCATATACAAAAATTGAGTTCATTGAGAACGATTTAGGAGTTTCAAGAATTACAGCTTCTAAATATTTAAATCAGTTGGCTAAAGATAAAGTTCTTAAAAAAGAAAAATTAGGAACTGGGAATTATTACATTAATGAGAGGTTGATTAAAATTCTAACTCTAAAAGATTAAATACTTTGGCTAACACCGCATATAGCAAATTGCTTAATTGTCTAAATAGAAAAATTTGAGTCCTTTTAAAACAAAAATAACAAGTTATGAAAAGTTCGGTTTCAAACCCGCAACTTGCCATATTCAAACCCCGTTGTAGCCAATTATGACCCGTCCTGAAATAAGGCTACATAATTCTAAACAATTATGTATAAAAATGACAAAGTAATTAGACGGTATTCAGAACCTTTTAAACTGAAAATTTTAGCCAAAACAAATTGAATGAAATAGTCTTATGGAAAGTTAATAAATACGCTGAATTTGATGAGAGTTTAATTAAACTCATTAATTCAATTGACAAAAATGAGTTTGAGATTGACATAGATAAGACCAAAGAGATATTAAAAGGACTTCTTAAAACCAATGGAGTTCAATTAGCAATGGCTTCGACAATTCTGAGATATAGAAATCCGAATATTTATCAAATAATTGACCAACGAGTATATCGAGTAATTTATGAAAACCAAATTCTTGACTTGAATACTTATTCTTCAGAGAAAAATCTAAATTTTCAAATTGAATTATATATCAAATATTTAATTGATTTGAAAAGGATATGTTCAGATTTAAAAATCCCATTTGAGAAATCTGACAGAATACTATTTATGGCAGATAAAAGGATTAACAAAACGGAGAAATTAAAAAATTACGGATAAACACGTACAACAACTCATAAAATTTATGCTTACATTTGATATAGTACAAACCGACAAACATTCAACTAAGATTTGTGCTGGGGGAAAAATCTTCGATTTTTCCCCCAGCACAAATCTTATAAAAACTCGTTAGGCATAATTTATAACGTATCATTATCGTATATTTTCGTATCCCATCGTATCGTTATTGAAATATTTTCACTAGCTTTGTTAATATATGAACCAAGTACACACATTAAATATCGAAATAGATTGGAAATTAATTTCAGTCATAAGCAAAATAGACAGATTTGATGCAGAATGGACATCAATCGAAAAAAAAGAAGGTCAAAGTCTAAAACAATTAAAAGCAATAGCAACCGTAAGAAGCGTTGGTGCATCTACAAGGATTGAGGGTTCAAAAATGAGTAATGAAGAAGTAGATGTTCTTTTAAGTGATTTAACAATCGATAAATTAAAAGATAGAGATTCTCAAGAAGTTGCTGGTTACTTTGACGTTTTAGATTTAATTTCTGAATCTTATGACGGAATTGACATAACGGAAAATTCACTCAAAAACTTACATAATAGATTATTAAGATATAGCGTTAAAGATGATTGGCATAAAGGAAATTACAAACAACTTAGTAATAGTGTAGAAGCTACATTTCCAGATGGTTCAACTCAAATAATTTTTGAAACAGCTACACCTGGAATACAAACTGAAGATGCCATGAGAGCGTTAATAAAGTGGTATGTTAATGATAAAGAAACGCATCCATTAGTTAAAACTGCAATATTTTGTTATGAATTTGTAAGTATTCATCCATTTCAAGATGGTAATGGTCGAATTAGCAGATTGCTTTCGTCTCTATTACTTATCAAATATGGCTATAAATGGATTCAATATGTAAGTTTTGAGCATGAAATAGAAAGTCGAAAAGTAGAATATTATCAAGAGTTAAGAAAATGTCAAGCTCAACGTCCTGGAGAAGAAATTACTACTTGGATATATTTTTTCTTTGATGCATTAATCAATATTCAAAATCAACTAATCGCAAAACTTAATACTCAAGGAGTAGAATCAAGTCTTTCTCCAAAAGAAAAATCTATTTTAGTATTTATTGCAGATCATCCTGGAACGAGATCAGGTGAAATAGCAACTAAACTAAAAATCCCAAATCCAACAATAAAGAAAATACTTTCTGTACTTGTAAATAAAAATCTCATTGAAAAATATGGTTCAGGTCCAGGAACAAATTATGGAATAAAATAGGACCAGACTAAGGGACAATGGACCCATAAAAATAACTACGCCTAACAAGAACTGAGTTAAAATCCAAGTCTTTTTATCATTAATTCTATGTATTAGTATTCTAGGCTTAAACTTCTGTTTAAGCTTTTTTAGTTATTTATTTTGTGGCCGTTATTACTATTTAGCTATTAACATTGAAACAAATGTTTCATCATATGGGTTTCCAGATTTGGCTATTGCAAATGCTTGTTTTAATAATTTATTAGAAATTGCAATTAACGCCAACTTCTTACTCTTTCCTTTGTTTACAATTTGCTCATAAATTTCTCGACACGATTTATTTCTCATTGAAAAACCACCGTCTTTGACGGTGGTTCTTTACTTTCTTCCGTACCTGCACAAAAGCGCTTTTTGTAAACTTGTGGGTCGGGTTTATTTTTAAAAAACTTAGAAAGTTTTCTAGCTCTAGGGATAAACTTTTACGGAGCATATTCAACATAAGCAGTAAGATAGTAGAAAAGTGCTGTTTTCGTTTACGGGTAAAGTACTTTTCTGAAATTCTAAATTCGGTTTTTAAGGTGCTGCTAAATAATTCTGCTTTTAATCTTTCAAAAATTAAAATTGTAGTTTTTTTTCATTTTTATAATTAGTTGATTACTAACTAAATATACGAAAATATTAACTAGAAAATAAAATTAAACTGCTGTAAATCAAATAATTAAAAGCTTAACTTAATGACATTGAGTTCTAGCCTACTTACGAAAATCCTCGCGGATTTTCTATTTGGTTTGTCTTTGCTAAATTTATTACTAAACCACACAATTAATCATACACAAACTCGTTGTTAGGACAAGACAAGGAAAATAAAAAACGAAATGAATAAAGTAAAGCTCAATTAAATAGGATCTTATAAAAACTTACTCAAGACACAATTAAAACAATGAAATATATTTTAACTTGTTTAGTTTTTTTGCTCTTATTTTCATCTTGTAATATTTATAATACTCTGCGTTATGGTGGATTACCAACACAAAGAGATCACACTCATTTTACCCAGCGAAAAATTGAAAACCAACTACCAATTTTTAATTTTATCGAACCTAATAAGAATTATGATTTAGGTAACTCAATTGGCTTAACAAATAAATCACTAAGCGCAACTAACGTAACTCTTGATAGTTTTGTCAAATTACACAAAACTATTTCATTTATAATAATTCGTAACGATACTATTTTATATAAAAGGTATAATAAGAAATATTCTGGCACTTCATTAGTTTCTTCTTTTTCAATGGCAAAACCGATGGTTTCTACGTTAATTGGTATAGCTATAAAGGAAGGAAAAATTGAAAGTATAAATAGTAGAATGACAGATTACTTAACTGAATACAAAAGTTATGCAGGTTTTGATAGTATTACAATAAAAAATCTGCTTCAGCATACTTCAGGTATAAAATTTGGGGATGGAAAATTCAATTTAATTTTTGATAATGCAAAATATTATTGGGGTAAAAATTTAAGAGAAAAATTGACCAAATTAACTCTTAAAAATCCACCAAATACAGAATATCATTACAGCAATGCAAACATTCAATTATTAGCATTAATTATAGAAAGGGTAACAAAAGGTTCCATTTCAAAATATTTAGAAACTAAAATTTGGAAACCTTTAGGGATGGAAGCTCCTGCTTTTTGGAGCTTAGACAGTAGTAAAGAAAATAATATAGAAAAAGCCTTTTGTTGTTTACAAGCACGTTCTATTGATTTTGCCAAATTTGGCAGATTATATCTAAATAAAGGTAATTGGAACGGTAAACAAATTATTTCTAAAGAATGGGTAAAACAAGCAACACAATCAGATTCCAAAAATAATATTAACAGACATTTTTATAACTACAATTGGGGTATTGGACCTTTAAAGTATGGTAGTTTTTATGCGGTAGGCTTATACGGGCAATACTTATATAATTATCCCAAAAAAAATATTCAAATTGTTCGTTTTGGAGGAGCATTAATTTCATATAATCCAAATTTTTGGCAAGACATTTTTCTACAAATCATAGACCAAATTAACTAAATATATGAAGCTTATATAGATGAATTTTAAAGGAATCAATTACTGCCGTCAGTAAAAAGAAATTAGGTATTAGTTTCTTTATTATAAAAATGAAAATAATTAGGACTGAAAAGAAACACGCCCTACAACAACGTAATAAGAAAAATGTCATTTAAGAACTATTTGTTTATTTACAAAAAAATAAAAATTTTATTTATTTCTTCTCTTTAATCAAATAGATATACACCGGATAATGATCACTATATCCGCCAGTATAGCCACTATTGGAAAAACTTCTAAACGGATATCCTTTATAACGTCCTTTTTTAGTGGTTAAAAACCGTTTGTTAAAAACATTTGCCTTATACATTTTATAAGAAGAAAGGTCTTTTTCTCCTGTATCTAAAGCTGGTGAAGTGAAAAATATTTGATCGAATAAATTAATATTATCTCTATAGCCCGTTGTATTAAAACCCCGTTTGTGCATTTCTTCAAACGGATTGTACAAATCACCTGATTTTACATTTTTCTTTTTCCCTTTTGTTTTTAACACCTTTTTAAAACTAGAATTCATTGGATCATCATTAAAATCACCTATGCTAAAAATTTTAGCGTTTGGATCCGTTTCTTGTATTTTATCAATAATTCTTGTATTCTGATATGCCGCCTTTTCTCGCAATTGCCTAGTTGCTGCTTCACCACCACTTCTAGAGGGCCAATGATTTACAATTACATGAATTAATTCATCGTCTAAATACCCAGAAACTAACAATTGATCTCTTGTATAAACTCTAAAATTATTTCTAAAAATAGTTGGCGTAAACGATTCGTGATAAATTGGTTTAAAATATCTTTTTTGATATAATATCGCTACATCAATTCCTCTTTTATCAGGCGATTCGTAATGAATAATGTCATAATTCATTTTTTTTAAATGTTTCGATTTTACCAAATCTTCTAAAACAGCTCTATTTTCAACCTCTGAAACTCCAATTATAGCCGGACCTGTTTTTGCTTTATCAAAGCCAATCTGAGAGATTACACTTCCTAATTTCTCAATTTTATCCCAATACACTTTAGATTTATTTCCTTTCAATTTCATCATCGGACTTGCTTCGTCGTTCTTATTCGGATCATTAATTGTGTCAAATAAGTTTTCTAAATTGTAAAAAGCAAGCGTCCTAATAGTATATTGATTTGTTTTCGTTTGTGCTTTTACGAGTAAAGAAATACACATAAAGCCCACAAAGAGTAGTCTTTTTTTCATTTTGCAAGTTTTTTATTACAAAGATAAACAATTTTAAAACCCTTCTAATATATTGAAAATTAGCTATTAATTTATTTTTTATATCTTTAAATAAAAAATTGAAAGCTATGAAAAAGATCATCTTAACGATGTTCTTGATGGTTATTTTCTACCCGAAAATTACTGCTCAGAACATTGTAAAAGGAATTGTTGTTGATTACAATTCCGAAAAACCTATTCAAGGAGTTTCTATTTCCTTACAATCTACAACAGTCAAAACAAAAGCAAACGGAACCTTTGTTTTAGAAAATTTATCCAACGGAAAATTTATTGTAATTTTTAAATTTAAAGGCTATGAAACACAAAATTTTCCGATTCAATTAGATGGAAAAATAATTGATTTAGGAACTATTTTATTTTATGAAGACATTTCTGTAGAGCAAGATTTAAGTACCATTTCTCTTACAGATGATGAATTAAATGACGATAGTAGTGCCGCAGATAACATCTCTGGTTTGTTACAATCTTCAAAAGACATCTATTTAAGATCAGCAGCGTTTGAATTTAGTTCTTCCTTTTTTAGAGTTAGAGGTTTAGATTCTGACAATGCTCCGTTATTGATTAACGGAATTGAAATGAATAAAATTTACACGGGAAGACCTCAATGGAGTAATTGGGGCGGGTTAAATGACGTAACCAGAGAACAAGAATTTAGCTCAGGATTAGCCCCGTCTAGTTTTACTTTTGGTGGTGTTTTAGGAGCAACAAACATTAATGTTAGAGCTTCTGAAGCGAAACCTGGCGGAAGAATTTCGTATTCTTCTTCTAATAGAAGTTACGAACACAGAATTATGGTAACATATTCTTCCGGGTTATTGAAAAATAATTGGGCTTTTATATTTTCTGCAAGTAGAAGAGCAGGAAACGAAGGTTTTAATGATGGTACTTTTTATGATGCTAATTCGTTTTTTACATCGGTTGAGAAAAAAATAAACGCTGCTCATAGCGTCAATTTTACAGCTATTTATACGCCAAATAAAAGAGGAAAATCTTCTGCAAATACCCAAGAAGTGTATGATTTAAAAGGTATTCAATACAATTCGTATTGGGGGATGCAAAACGGACGAATGCGAAATTCTCGTCAAAAAAGAATTGTAGAACCAATTGTAATGTTGAATCATTATTGGACAATTAACAATAAAACGACATTGAATACCAATGTCGCTTATCAGTTTGGGGAAGTTACAAATAGCAGAATAGATTATAACGGAAGTAAAATTGATGGATCAATAAATGGTATTCCAACCATTGTAAGTTTAGGCGGTTCTAATCCAGACCCAACGTATTATCAAAAATTACCAAGTTATGGTTTAAGTCAAGGTTACAGCAATGTGTATGAAATGGAAAAAACCTTTATACGTAATGGTCAATTAGACTGGACACGTTTGTATCAAGGAAATTTAAATCCGTTTAACCAAGGATATGCTGCATATGTTTTATATGATGATAGAAATGATGACCGGCAATTTTCTGTAAATTCCATTTTTGAAACCGAAATCAATGAAAACATTACGATCAACGCTTCTGTACAATACAGAAAATTTAGCTCGGATAATTTTGCGCAAGTAAAAGACCTACTAGGTGGAACAAAATATTTAGATGTAGATTCTTTTGCTGATACAAACAATTTTAAACAAAACGATTTACAAAATCCTTTTAGAGAGGTTGGTGTTGGAGACGCGTTTAAATACAACTATAATTTAACTAGTAATTTTATTGGCGGTTTTGTTCAGGCGCAATTTAAATACAGTAAAATTGATTTTTATGCCGCTGCTAGTATTTCAACTACATCACATAATAGAGATGGTTTTTATCAAAACGGAAAATTTGCTACAGGAAATGCTTCTTTAGGAAAGTCTAAAAAACCATCTTTTACAAATTATGGTTTTAAAAGTGGTGCAACCTATAAAATAAATGGACGTCATTTAGTCGATATTAATGCAGGTTATTTAACAAAAGCACCAACATTAAGAAACACATTTTCTAACTCAAGAGTTAACAATGATATTGTTGAAAACTTAACAAGTGAAAAAATCTTTTCTGCAGATGCAAGTTATATCCTAAGAAGTCCAATTTTACAAGCGAGAGTTACAAGTTACTATGCAAAAATAAAAGACGCAACAGAAGTTTCGTTTTATTATGCAGACGGAATTGGAGGAAGCGGATCTGATTACACCGCTTTTGTACAAGAGATTTTAACTAAAATCGATAAAAAACATATTGGAGTAGAATTAGGATTGGAAGCGCAAGTTACAGCATCAATAAAATTAAAAGGAGCTGCAAATATTGGTCAATATACGTATGATAATAATCCAACTTTAACGTTAAAATCTGAAGTTGACGGATTTCAATTTGCACCAAGAGCTTCCAACTTAAAAAATTACAAATTAGCCGCTGGACCACAACAAGCATATTCTGTTGGGTTTGAGTATAGAGATCCTAGTTATTGGTGGATTGGAGCAACTATAAATTTCTTTGCAAATGCTTATATAGATGTTAACCCATTGACCAGAACAAGCAATTTTACTGATAACGGAGGAATTCCTTTTAACGATTATGATCCTGTATTGGCAAAACAATTGTTAGAACAAGAAAAGTTTGACAGCTATAATGTGGTCAATTTAATTGGAGGGAAATCTTGGAAATTTAACGACTATTACGTGAGTGTTTTTGCAAGTATTAGCAATTTACAAAACACCAAATATAAAACGGGCGGTTTTGAACAAGGCAGAAATGCAAATTACAGAGAATTAAGAGACGACAAAGCTTTAGCTAGTCCAATTTTTGGAGCTAAATATTGGTACGGAAGAGGAGCAACTTACTTTTTAAATGTCAACTTTAGATTTTAATCATTATAAAAAATTTACTAAAAAACAAAGCTATGAAAACAATTAAAATTTACAACATCATTACATTATTTATATTGGTATTTACACTAAATTCTTGTGTACAAGACGGAGATTTTACAATCCCAGAGCTAACTGTTAAAGAAACAAATATTACAGCAAATTCAACTTTAGAAAAAGTAAAAACAGCTTTACAACAAGAGTTTTTTTCTAATGAAAAATTAGTATTTACATTTCCTATAAATGAAAATAATCCAACATTTATTGAAGCTTATGTAATTTCATCCGATGCTACTGGAAATTTTTATAACAAACTCATTGTTCAAGATAAAGCAGAAAATCCGACAGCAGGAATTGAAATTTTAATCAACAAATCTGCGTTAAGTAATCTGTTTACTATCGGACAAAAAATATATATCAAATTAGATGGTTTGTCGGTTTCCTATGATGACGGACAAAGTACAGTAAACCCAATAAATTTAGCTCCAGGAAAGTATTCGTTGGGTTTTTTAGAAGGTGATAGATCTGGTAAAATTCCTTCAACCGCAATAAAGAATCATCTTTTTAGAACATCAACAATTGCGGCAATTATTCCTCAAAAAATTACGGTAGAAACGATAACAGATGCAACACTAAATACATTTGTTCAATTAGAAAAAGCACAATTTGATATTTCTGAAAAAGGAAAAACTTTTGCAGGAGAAAAATATGATGAATACGATGGTTTTCGATATCTTTTTGAATGTGGATCAGAACACGAGTTAAGATTGCAAACCAGTACGTTTTCTAGTTTTAAATCGACTTTAATTCCTGAAGGACAAGGAAAAATTGATTTTATTTTAACCAAAGATTTTAAGTCAGAATTTTTAGTTGCCATTGTAAATTCTCCTTCAACAATTGATTTTACAAATGCTACAAGATGTGATCCTGTCTTTTTAAATTGCCCTGAGAACACAAATGTTGGAAACGTTATTTTAATCGATGAAAATTTTGAAAATATTAAAACAAATTCGCAATTACTCAACGCAGGTTGGTCAAATATCAATGCAAATGGTGGTAAAAATGTCTTTAAATCAAAAACAAAAAACGGCAATAGAGTCATGGAAATGTCTGCTTATAATACTGCCGAAAATCCATTAGAAATCTGGTTAATTTCTCCAACAATTAATTTAGATACTACCACATACGAAACCTTAACTTTTGAAACCAACAACGGATATGACAATGGAAAAGCTTTAAAAGTTTTTGTTTCATCCGATTTTTCTGGAGATGTAAAAACAGCAACTTGGACTCAAATTAATGCAAATCTATCCGTAGGGCCAAGCAGTGATTATTCAAACTTTTTTACCAAATCTGGCAACATCAGTTTGTCTTGTTTATCAGGAAACGTACACGTTGCTTTTCAATATTTTGGTGGCGACGGGGGCGTTTCTACAACGGTACAAATAGACAATGTAAAAATTACTGGAAACTAATTTAGATTACAGGTCTTATAGAAAAACCTCTTCATTTATTTTATAAAATGATGAGGTTTTTATTAGTTTAAATTTCGTTTTTCTATAAAAAAGCGTTTTAAAATTTGCGAACATTCGTTTTCTAAAATTCCACCCACAACGTTTGTTTTTGGATGAATTGTGGTTTTTAGTTTTAAAAAACCACGTTCTAATTCAGAAGCACCATAAACAATTTTTCCTAATTGCGCCCAGTAACTTGCGCCAGCACACATTTGGCAAGGTTCTAACGTAACATACAACGTGCAATCTTTTAAATATTTTCCTCCTAAATAATCTGCTGCAGCCGTAAATGCTTGCATTTCTGCATGCGCAGTTACATCATTTAAAGTTTCTGTTAAGTTGTGTGCTCTTGCAATAATTTGTTCTTTAAAAACGATAATTGCCCCAACAGGAACTTCGCCTTTATCAAAAGCAATTGCGGCTTCATCTAAAGCTTTTTTCATAAAATAAACATCATCAAAAGGATTCAACATCATAAAAAATATTTTTTCAATAATACAAAAAGCAAATCAGATGTAAAACTCGTACTTTTGTTGCATGTCAACAAAACTTTTAGATACAATTTACAATCCTAAAGATGTGCGGAAATTAAAACCAGCACAATTACCGGTTTTAGCAAAAGAATTGCGTGACTTTATTATTGATATTGTTGCCACAAAAGAAGGGCATTTAGGCGCAAGTTTAGGCGTTGTAGAATTGACAATTGCCTTGCATTATTTGTTTGATACACCAACTGATTTATTGGTTTGGGATGTTGGGCATCAAGCCTATGGACATAAAATATTGACCGAACGAAAAGCTGTTTTTGACACCAATAGAAGACTAAACGGAATTTCGGGTTTTCCGAAAAGAAGCGAAAGTGTGTATGATGCTTTTGGCGTTGGACATTCTTCAACCTCAATTTCTGCAATTTTAGGAATGGCAATCGCATCAAAATTAAAAGGAGAAACCGAAAAACAGCATATTGCAGTTATCGGAGATGCTTCTATTGCAAGCGGAATGGCTTTTGAAGCATTGAATCACGCCGGAGTTACAGATGCCAATGTATTGGTTATTTTAAATGATAATGCAATTGGAATTGATCCGTCGGTTGGCGCGTTAAAAGAATATTTAACTAAAGTAAAAACAGATAAAAGACTGGCTGCTCAAAACAACATTATAAAAGCCTTAAACTTTAAGTATTCTGGGCCAATTGATGGTCATAATTTAGAGGAATTACTAGCTGAATTATCTCGGTTAAAAAAAATAAAAGGACCAAAATTCTTACACATAATTACAACCAAAGGGAAAGGTTTACAACAGGCCGAAGAGAACCAAGTGCAGTATCACGCGCCAGGAAAATTTGATAAAACCACTGGAGAAATCATTCCGACAGCACAAAAAATTGAGCCACAAAAATACCAAGATGTATTTGGAAAAACCTTGGTTGAATTGGCAGAAAAAAATGATAAAATTGTCGGCATCACTCCAGCAATGATTACAGGAAGTTCTCTGAAATTTTTATTAGAAAAATTCCCTGAAAGAACTTTTGATGTTGGTATTGCAGAACAACACGCGGTAACTTTAGCCGCAGGAATGGCAACGCAGGGAATGATTCCTTTTTGTAACATTTATTCTACCTTTTTACAACGTGCGTACGATCAAATTATACACGATGTTGCCTTGCAAAATTTACCTGTTGTTTTCTGTTTAGACAGAGCTGGTTTGGTTGGCGAAGATGGCGCAACACATCACGGAGTTTTTGATTTGGCATATTTACGATGTATTCCTAATCTAATTCTTTTTGCACCAAGAAATGAAGTTGAACTTCGCAATATCATGTACACTGCTCAATTAGGATTAAAAAACCCGATTGCAATTCGATATCCAAGAGGGAAAGGGGTTTTGATTGATTGGAAACAAACTTTTTCTAACATAAAAATTGGCACAGGAGTTTGTCTAAAAGAAGGAAAAGATATTGCCCTTTTATCAATTGGGAGCATTGCAAAAAATGTAACTCTTTCCATTGAAAAAGTGAGTCAGGAAATTGAGGTTGCGCATTACGATATGCGTTTTGTAAAACCTTTGGATGAAAAATTACTGCATACAATTTTCAGTTCTTTTGAAAATATAATTACTGTTGAAGACGGAACCATTTCTGGTGGATTTGGATCTGCCATCGCAGAATTTGCTCTAAAAAACAACTATAAGAACAACATTACAGTACTTGGAGTTCCAGATACATTTATCCATCAAGGAACGATTGAAGAGTTGCATAAAATTGCAAAAATAGATGCTGAATCTATATTTAATGCACTAAAAAAAGCAGCATTAAAATAATGCTGCTTTTTTAAAATTATCTAGGAAAATCCATGCTCTCTTTTTTCTTTACAGTTAGTATAAAGTACTTTTTCTTTTTATGTACCAAACTAACTAAAACTGCTTCATTTTCTTTTATGGTAAAAGGTAGCTTATAATCATTTTCTTTATATGGTTTAATCGGCTTTTTAATTACCAATAAATCTAAGTTTGTTTCTGTTTTTTCAGATGTTCTAATAAACCCTGTATAAATATTCGGTTTATTAAACTTTAAATTTGTGTAACTATTTCTAAAATACAATCCAATAAGTCTTTTATTGATATCCTCTTTAGCGACAGTTAAATGTAAATTAAGTCCAGATCCGCCTCCATTAACTCCAGAAACCCATGTTGTATAATAAGCTTCAGTAATGTTAACTAAAGGATAATCTTCTAGTTTAATTTTATTACTTGCACAACTACTCGTCAAAAAAATAATGATAAAAAAAATTGATGTGTGTTTTATCATTTTTTTATAAATTTTAATGTCTGTTTTTTATTTTCAGATTTCACATTTAAAAAATAAACCCCTGTTTTTAAATCGTTAACATTAATTTGTTGATTTAACAATTTTCCTCTCTTAATAAGACTCCCTTTTAAATCATAAATTTCAAAAAACACTAAAGAGTTACCTTGTAAAAAACTGCTTTTGATACTAATTTTATCAACTGTTGGGTTTGGAAATAAAGTAATTCCTAAATCTTTCTCATTATAAGAATTTGTTGAAAGCGTTTTCTGAACTGTTGTTTCAAACATTCCATTTCCGTGTGTTCCAATTAATAATTTTTTATCCGAAGGACGATAAACCAAAGAGCTAACAACTGCTAATCCAATATTACTACCGCCTTCAATTGTCCAATCTTTAGCTGTTGGATCACTAGAACTATAAAGCCCTCTTGCTGTTCCTACAAAATAAATGATTTCAGAATCTACTTGTGCTATTGATGCAGATCTAACAGAATGATTATTCAAATTTCGCTCAACTAATGTCCATGTAGGTGTTGCTGCAGTAGCATTTGATGTTAAGTAAATATTATTTATTCCATAATTTGCATAAACTGCTAATACAATATCGGGGTTGGTAGGATGAACTGCAATATCACTTACTATAGCTCCAATAGATGTTGAAGCTCCTGCTGGGGTTATATTTACATCTGAAGTAGATAAACTTGTTATGTTTTGTGGATCTTTAACTCTATAAACACCACCTCTTTGGCCTCCAATGTATAAATATGATGAAGCGGTATAAGCTCCTCTTGTAGTTGCTATAGTGCTTATTAATTCATTTTTAGATAAAGCCCCTAAATCTGTCCAAGTAGTTTTAGTAACGTTTTCTGCATCAATTGTTCTATATAACTTGTTTTTTCCTGCATAATAAAGAGCATTATTATTATCTGGATCTAAATAAAAATAGGTTACAAACTCGCTAACTGAACTCTGGGGTGTAATTTCTTCATATTCAGCTTTTCTGCGATAAATCGGTCCCTTCTGAACCCCTAAATAAATCAATGGTGCATTTATTCCATTATCTCCTAAAGCTACTGCTACACCATCTCCACCTGCTATATTAGTCATGGTTGTTTTATCCGAAAGACCGAATCCTGTTCCGCCAACAGTAGTTCCATTATCTTGAGCACCACCAATTACCATATCTGAGCCTCCTTTTTGATGCATTGCTACATGGTAATATTGATATGTTTGATAATTGTTATTTAAACTTTGCCAAGCAACATTAGAAGCTGTTGCATCTGCTTTGTGAATTCCCCCATCAGTTCCGCTATACAATATGTTTGGATTTTGAGGGTCAAAAACTAATTGGTGAATATCTGGATGATGTACTGTACCACCAACATTATATAGGTTATAACCTAAGTTATTCAAATAACCACCAATTCTAGTAAAAGTAGAACTTGTCTCAATATTTGATATTTTATAAATATTTGTACCACCTATAACAACAAAATTTTCATCATTTGGTTTCACCGAAACAACCAAATCATATCCTCCTTGTATAGCAAAAGGATCATTTCCTTCAGAGTCACCTCCGGCTTCATCGGGTAATTTAGAAGAAAAATTAGTCCAGCTATTAGTAGATACTTTATACTTCCATAAATCTCCTTCAATAGCTCCTGAATTACCATTTACATACAATGCATAAACAATATTAGCATTAGATGGTGCCACACCTAAAACAATTCTACCAGCTGAAGACCAACCAGTAAGTGAGCCATTGCTTGCAATTTGAGTCCAAGAACCATTTCCTGTTAAAGATGTCCAAACACCACCAGCTGTTGATGTTTCTACAATACTGGCAAATACTCTTCCATTGCTTGCAATTTTAACATCGGTAAAACCTGTTCCATTAAATGGTATTTCTAATTCAATACTCATATTAGTGCCATCATACCTATAAATTTTTCCAGTAGCTGCAATAAATAAATTACCATTTAATGGGTTTACCGCTAATGCATTGATATAATCAAAACTAGAATCAGAGAGTTCAAATAAAGAATTTGTTGCTGCTATTTGACTCCAGTTTAGTCCTCCGTCTATTGATTTCCAAACTCCTTGCCCTCTATAGGCAGATCCTAACGACGCAGAATTACCTGACATTTCTCCTGTAGCATAATACCAAATATTCTGAAAACCATTTCGAGGATCTTGAGCTATGGCAGTAACATTATGGATCTCATCATTACTTGATACTTTTACCCAACTTGTTCCACCATTTGTAGTTCTAAATACGCCACTGCTTACTCCACCAGCAATAATTGTTTTACTTGTTGTATCAGAAACATCAATAACCAGAGCTCTGGTTCTTCCTCCTAAATTTGATGGTCCCCTAAGCGCATAAGTGTTTGATGTATTATTTTTACTTTTTAACTTAATTTCTCTTTTTGCAACAGAGAGTTCTTTTTCTTTCTCTTCTTGTGGTATTTTCCCCGTTATAGGATTAACTTGTAAATTATATTCATATAACTCTCTTTCTTTAGCATATAGCGCTCTTTGTTCTAATGTCTTTTTCTTTTTAACTACTAATTTGGTTATAGTAATCTTTTCTTTGCTTTTATTTGGTAAAAACATAAAAGCTAGAAAAAAAGCAACTAACAAAGGAATCGTAAATAGTATTTTTTTCTTCATAATATATTTATCTTAAAATTTAATTTTCTCAAAAATAACTAATTCTTTTTAAATAAGGTTTCCATTTAATTTTTTGTGTAACCGAATTGCGTAACTATCAGACATTTTAGAAACGTAACTACAAATTTTCATAATTCTGTTGTATAAATTATCCGTGGTGTTTTTGTATTCGTTTGGCAATAAATTTAATACCAACACATCATAATTAGATGCTGTTCCTAAATAATTGTTATTTAATGCGTTTACAAATACATCTAATACATCTGCAATAATTTTATAGCCTGCAACTTCTTTTTCTACAACATCGTTGCTTTTGTAAATTTTTTCTACACTAATTTTTAGGATGTCGTTTATTTGTGCCTCATAGGTACATCTGTCTAACAAACCTTTGTCAAATTCTCCTTTTAAAATAGCTTCTTCATTTGCTAAAAAGATATCCACTGTTTCATTTACCAAAACACCGATTGCCAATGCGCGTAAATAACTAACTCTGTCTTTTTTATGTTGTAAAGAATGATATTTCTTTGTGTCAATGGTATCTTTTACCAGCTTAATCATGAATTCTAGTGCAAAATCTTCTTCGATTAAACCTAAGTTGATACCGTCTTCAAAATCGATAATTGTATAACAAATATCATCAGCAGCTTCTACTAAATACGCCAACGGATGTCTGTAAAAAGAAACATCGTTTGTGGTAGATTTTCGCAATAATCCCAATTCATTCGCAACATCTAAAAAAGCGTCTTTTTCTGATTGAAAAAAGCCATATTTTTTATCGACAATATGTTGGGTTGGTTTTTTGGGTAAACTTTCTTTCGGATATTTTAAAAACGCCCCCAACGTTGCGTAAGACAATCGCAATCCGCCAGAAATACCTTTTCTTGTTTCTGTTAATATTTTAAATCCGTTAGCGTTTCCTTCAAAATCTATCAAGTCTTGATATTCTTTTTCGGTAAGTTCCTCTTTATATTTTGCGCCATTTCCGGTTTTAAAATATTCGCCGATTGCTTTTTCTCCAGAATGTCCAAAAGGCGGATTCCCAATATCGTGTGTTACAGAAGCTGCAGCAACGATGGCGCCAAAATCGTTAAAAGTATAGCCCAATGTTGCTAAGTTTGGATGACGTTCTAACAACACTTTCCCTACACGTCTTCCAATACTTCTACCAACAACAGACACTTCTAAACTGTGTGTTAACCGCGTGTGCACAAAGTCGGTTTCTGACAACGGAATTACCTGTGTTTTGTCTTGTAAACTTCTAAAAGCAGATGAAAATATAATTCGATCAAAATCTACATCAAAACCCAAACGTGTTTCGTCTTGTTTTGCTCTAAGACGTTTTTCTGTATCTCCAAATCGTTTTAACGATAGTAATTGTTCCCAGTTCATTGTTGAATTATTAATTGATTTGTAAATCTACAAAATAGATTTCTCGACTCCGCTCGAAATGACAAAAAAAGAGAAGCATTGCTGCTTCTCTCTATCAACTTTTAATTTAGTATGAAAAACTATTTTCATAGTATTTCATAACCTTTGGATTTGATTATGATCCACACATTAAGCAATCGTCTGGTCCAGCATTTTTAGATGCTTCTACCATTGCTTTATATTCTTCAGGAGATATTGGTTTTTCTTCTTCTTTTTTCTCTTTTGAGAGTGTAAACTGTGTTGCGTTTACTGCCGATTTTGTTCTTAAGTAATACATTCCTGTTTTTAATCCAGATTTCCATCCGTAGAAATGCATTGAAGTAAGTTTTCCAAAATCTGGATCTTGCATAAATAAGTTTAATGATTGCGATTGATCGATAAAATATCCTCTATGGCGAGCCATATCAATAATATCTTTCATACTCATTTCCCAAACTGTCTTGTACAATTCTTTTAAGTCTGCTGGAATTGCATCGATATGTTGAATAGATCCGTTTGCACGCATAATATCTTCTTTCATATCGTTATTCCACAACCCTAACTCTACTAAGTCTTCTAACAAGTGCTTGTTTACAACAATAAACTCACCAGATAATACTCTTCGTGTATAAATATTAGAAGTATACGGCTCAAACGCTTCGTTGTTTCCTAAGATTTGAGAGGTTGATGCTGTTGGCATTGGTGCTACTAATAATGAGTTTCTAACTCCGTGCTTCATTACATTCTTACGTAATTTTGCCCAATCCCAGTTTCCACTTAATTCATCATCTTTAATTCCCCACATATTAAATTGGAATTCTCCTTCAGACATTGGAGAACCTTTAAATGTAGAATATGGTTCTTTTGCTTTTGCAATTTCCATTGATGATGTAACTGCAGCAAAATACATGGTTTCAAAAATCTCTTGATTCAGTTTTTTTGCTTCTTCTGACGTAAATGGCATACGTAAATTGATAAATGTATCTGCCAAGCCTTGAATTCCTAATCCAACTGGTCTGTGACGGAAGTTTGAATTTTCTGCCTCTTTAACCGGATAGTAATTCATATCGATAACCGTATCTAAATTACGAGTTACCTTTTTAGTTACATCAAATAATTTTTTATGATTAAAGAATTTTTCTCCATTTTCTTTTTCTGTAACAAACATCGGTAAAGCAATTGACGCCAAGTTACATACAGCAACTTCGTCATTAGCTGTATATTCCATAATTTCTGTACATAAGTTTGAAGAACGGATTGTTCCTAAATTCTTATGATTCGTTTTACGGTTTACAGCATCTTTATACAACATGTACGGCGTACCTGTTTCAATTTGAGATTCTAATATTTTTTCCCAAAGTTCTCTTGCCTTAATGGTTTTTCTTCCTTTGCCAGCTGCTTCATAGCCTTCATACAAACGCTCAAATTCGTCTCCATAAGAATCAAATAAATGCGGACATTCATTTGGACACATCAATGTCCAAGTTCCGTCTTCTTGAACACGTTTCATAAACAAATCTGGAATCCACATTGCGTAAAATAAATCTCTTGCACGCATTTCTTCTTTTCCGTGATTTTTCTTTAAATCTAAAAAGTCAAAAATATCTGCATGCCAAGGTTCTAAATACATTGCGAAAGAACCTTTCCGTTTTCCTCCACCTTGATCTACGTAACGAGCTGTATCATTAAATACTTTTAACATTGGTACAATTCCGTTTGATGTACCATTTGTTCCTCTAATATAAGAACCCGTAGCTCTTACATTATGAATAGATAAACCAATTCCACCAGCGGATTGAGAAATTTTTGCTGTTTGTTTTAGAGTGTCATAAATTCCGCCAATACTATCATCTTGCATTTGTAATAAGAAACAAGAAGACATTTGTGGTTTTGGTGTACCAGCATTAAATAAAGTTGGAGTTGCATGTGTAAAATATTTTTTACTCATTAACTCGTACGTAGCAATTGCTTCATCAATATCATTTTTATGAATACCAATAGAAACACGCATTAACATGTGCTGTGGACGTTCAGCTATTTGACCGTTTAACTTTAATAAATACGACCGTTCTAATGTTTTAAAACCAAAATAATCGTAATTAAAATCTCTATTATAAATAATTGTAGAATCTAATTTTTCTGCATTGTCTTTAATGATTTTATATACATCATCTGCCAACAATGGCGCTTTTTTATCTGTACGTGGATTTACATAGTAGTACAAATCGTCCATGGTTTCTGAAAACGATTTCTTTGTGTTTTTATGTAAGTTAGAAACAGCGATTCTTGCAGCTAATTTTGCATAATCTGGATGAGCAGTTGTCATTGTAGCAGCAGTTTCTGCAGCTAAATTGTCTAATTCTGATGTGGTAACACCGTCATATAAACCTTCAATAACACGCATGGCAACTTTTACAGGATCAACAATTTTGTTTAATCCGTAGCACATTTTTTTTACTCTAGCAGTAATTTTATCAAACATTACTGGCTCTTTCTTGCCGTCTCTTTTTAGTACATCCATAGTTTTTATTTACGATTTTAAAGATTTTTGATTTACGATTATACGTATTCTAATTAATTTTTATTCTTGATTTTATTTCTCATTGTTTTAATGGAAGCGACTGTTATTGATAATAATTCATTTGCTTCTTTCCACAATCTTACTATTTCTTCTTTATGCTGTTTATTTATTTCTCCAAATATTTCTAAGAAATACATACTTTCATCTGTTTCTTCTTCAACAATTTTTAATTTATTAATAAAATCTCTGTCCGATTTTGCTCTACAAGCGGCTCTATAATTTGCGCCTACAGAACTAGAACATCTTATTAATTGTCTACAAAAAGCATCATATTCTCTATTTACAGGAAAACCTGAACATAAGTGCCAACAATCTATTGCGAACTTTTTAGTTCGTTTTTTTAAAATCTCTTTCATTTAATTTTTAATCTAAATTTTAGTTTACAATTTATGCAATCGTAAATCGTGATTCTAAAATTGTAAATCGCTAAAAATCTGAGTCGAAGCTAATATTTCCTGTTCCTCCAGATTTTACACCTGCCTTTTGATATTCTGAAACTCTTTTTTCAAAGAAATTTGTTTTTCCTTCTAAAGAAATCATTTCCATAAAGTCAAAAGGGTTTGTAGCATTATATTCTTTTTCGCAATTGAATTCTCCTAGCAATCTATCTGTAACAAATTCTAAATACTGTGTCATTAACTTGGCGTTCATACCAATTAAACTTACAGGTAATGATTCTGTAATAAATTTGCGCTCAATATTTAATGCATCAACAATAATTTCTCTAATACGTTCTTTTGGCACTTTGTTTACAATATGGTTATTGTGTAAATGAACAGCAAAGTCACAATGCATTCCTTCATCTCTAGAAATTAACTCGTTAGAAAAAGTTAACCCTGGTAATAATCCTCTTTTCTTTAGCCAGAAAATAGAGCAAAAAGCACCCGAGAAAAAAATTCCTTCTACAGCAGCAAAAGCTATTAATCGCTCTGCAAAAGAATCAGATTCAATCCATTTTAAAGCCCAATCTGCTTTCATTTTAATTGCAGGAAAATTTTCTATTGCTCTAAACAATTTATCTTTCTCTACTTCATCTTTTACATACGTATCAATTAAAAGAGAATAGGTTTCTGAATGAATATTCTCCATCATGATTTGAAAACCATAAAAGAATTTTGCTTCAGAGTATTGAACCTCATTCACAAAATTTTCTGCCAAATTTTCATTTACAATTCCATCTGAAGCTGCAAAAAAGGCTAAAATATGTTTGATAAAATAACGTTCGTCTTCAGATAATTTATCATTCCAATCTACAATATCTGCATGTAAGTCAATTTCTTCTGCTGTCCAAATACAAGCTTGTTGTTTTTTATACCAATCCCATAAATCATCATGTTGAATTGGAAATATTACAAATCTATTGTCGTTTGGTTGTAAAATTGGTTCTATTGCAGACATTCGTTGAGAGAAAGTTTAAATTGTTTAAATTGTGTGTTTTTGTCGAAAAAGACGTTAACAAAGATTGGAAAATTTGACTGAAAAACGAAGTTATACTTATTCACAAAAAGTTGAAGTTTTTAACAAAACGTTCACATTTGGTTATTTTTGATATTTAAAAAAATATTTTTAAATATCTGTAAATCAGTTATTTATTTTTTATTTATTTTTAAACACCTTGGTTTTATTGACTTCTTCAAAAAACACGAATTTTAAAAATCTAAAATATATCAATTCTTTTTTTTGCTTTTTGAGTATGTTTTTTTTGCAAAAAAAAATGACTCACAAAGTAGGAGTCATTTTTATAAAAAAGATGCTTTTTTTACTCTTTTATGGTTGCTGTTAAACTGATGTTGACTTCAACTTTAAAATCCATTGGCCCTGCATCTGAAAGTGCATTTCCAGATAAAGTAATTACTGTTGAGCTATTATTTACAAATGCATTTTCTAATTGACTTATAATGGTTGCGTCTGTAATACTAAAAATTGTTTTGGCACTTGCAGCTTGAGAAATATTTAAGTTTGTTATTGTACCAATAACTGTATTATCAAATTTTAAAGTTCCAGAAGGTATTGTTCCGGCTGTATTTCCTGTAAAATCTTTGTATTTATAGGTAAACGAATTAATTTTAACTGCTGTTATTTTATCTATATATTGAGCAAAGTCTCCAGCGCGTAAATCGATTGTCTTAGTTAAATCAAATGTTCCGGTAGTCCCTGCTGTTTTTGGAATACTTACGTCTATACTTTCAGTTAAGTCGTTGTTAATTTTTAATTCTAAAAGCTCTAATAAACTACTACAAGAAACTGTTATTGTAGCTAATAATACTATCATTATTACTTTTTTCATGATTTCTTCTTTTATGTAAAAATACAAATTAGTTTTTTAAATGATTTTCTGCTACTTTTTCTAATTCAGCATACCAATCTTCTCCAAATTTACGAATTAAAGCTTGTTTAACAAATTTATAAACAGGTACTTGTAATTCTTTTCCTAAAGAACAAGCATCGTCACAAATTTCCCATTTGTGATAATTTACAGCCGAAAATTCAGCATAATCTCTAACTCTAATTGGATATAAGTGGCAAGAAATGGGTTTTTTCCAATCTATTTCACCTTGATTATACGCTTCTTCAATTGCGCACAAAGCGGTTTTATTTTCATCAAAAATTACATACGCACAATCTGCATTATTAATTAATGGCGTTTCTAATTCTCCAAAATCGCTTGTAACCCAAGTTCCTTCTTTTTCAATAACGTCAATTCCCTCTTGACGTAAAAAAGGTTTTACCTTCGGATAAATTTCTTCTAAAATTTTAGTTTCCTCTTTTTCTAAAGGAGCACCAGCATCACCATCAATACAACAAGCGCCTTTACATGCAGATAAGTTGCACACAAAATCTTTTTGAATAACATCTTCTGAAACGATTGTTTTTCCTAATTGAATCATCTCGCAAAAATACATTTATTTTTTTCTATTTCTTTATCTTTACAAATACTAAAAACAACCAAAATGAAAACTTTTGATGTCTTAATTATTGGAGGTGGTGTTGCGGGTATGCAATGTGCTTTGGTGTTAGGTTCTGCTAAAAACAAAGTCTTTGCTTCTGATAAAAAAATGGGAATCATTATCAATCAAAAAGCTTCGCATTTGCAAAATGCTTTATTTAATAATGTGTTGGGTTTAAATCCAAAAACGTTAGGAAAAGATATTTTAGAAAATGGTAAAAAACAGCTTTCTGAATTGTATCCTGATGTACAGCAAATTACAAATGAAAAAGTTTTTTCTGTTGAATACTTTAAAGATGAATCTGAAATTGTTACAAATAAAGGAGTTTATAGATCTAAAATAGTTGTAATTGCTTTAAATTATTCAAAACCCTTTTCAATAAAAGGATTAGAAAAATTTGTGATTCCTCATAAAAAAGCAAATCTAAAAAAGGATAGAATTCAATTACAAAACGAAGATTATTTAATAAAAAAAGGACTGTATTGTTGTGGCACAATCGCAGGAATAAGAAGTCAATTTGCAATTGCGGCCGGTAGTGGCGCAACAGTTGCAACAGATGTCTTAACGATTTGGAACGATGGAAATCATGTGAAAATTCATGATAAAGCATAAAAAAAACTCAGCAAATTTACTGAGTTTTTAAATATTTCTTTTTAAAATCAATTACTCAACTGTTACCGATTTTGCTAAATTTCTAGGTTGATCTACATTTTTTTCTAGCATTACAGCAATATGATATGATAATAATTGTAACGGTATTGTAGTTAATAATGGAGTTAATGCTTCTTCTGTGTCTGGAATTTCAATTACATGATCTGCAATTTCTTTTACGGTTACATCTCCTTGAGTTACAACAGCAATAATTTTTCCAGCTCTCGATTTAATTTCTTGAATATTACTCACCACTTTTTCGTAATGTCCTTTATTAGTAGCGATTACAAAAATTGGCATATTTTCATCAATTAGTGCAATTGGTCCGTGTTTCATTTCTGCAGCTGGATATCCTTCGGCATGAATATAAGAAATTTCTTTCAACTTTAATGCGCCTTCTAATGCAACAGGAAAATTAAAACCTCTTCCCAAATACAAACAATTTTTTGCGTCTTTATATACAGAAGCAATATGTTTTACTTGTTCGTCAATTTTTAATAATTCTTCTACTTTGCTAGGAATCAATTGTAATTCTTGTAAGTATGAATGAAATACAGGTTTAGAAATTGTCCCTTTTTCTTTCCCTAGTTTTAAAGCAATTAACGTTAGTACAGTAATTTGTGTTGTAAATGCTTTTGTAGAAGCAACACCAATTTCTGGTCCAGCATGTGTGTAAGCGCCCGCATCGCTTTCTCTAGCAATAGAGGATCCCACAACATTACAAACACCAAAAACAAAAGCACCTTTTTCTTTTGCTAATTTAATAGCGGCTAAAGTATCAGCAGTTTCTCCTGATTGAGAAATTGCAATAACAACATCATTCTCTGTGATAATAGGATTTCTGTATCTAAATTCAGAAGCATATTCTACTTCAACAGGTATTCTTGCTAAATCTTCAAATAAGTATTCTGCAACTAAACCTGCATGCCAAGATGTACCACAGGCAACAATAATAATTCTATTTGCGTTTAAAAATTTTTCTAAATGATCATCAACACCAGCCATTCTAATGATTCCTTTATCAGAAAGCATTCTACCTCGATAGGTGTCTATAATAGCTTTTGGTTGCTCGTGAATTTCTTTCAGCATAAAATGTTCGTAACCACCTTTTTCTATCTGCTCCAAACTCATTTGTAATTCATGAATTTTTGCATCAACTAAAGAATCATCATGAATTTTACGAACTTTAATTCCTTTATTTAGTTTTATAATTGCCATTTGTTCATCTTCTAAATAAATGGCATTTTTTGTGTATTCTAAAAAAGGTGAAGCGTCTGAGGCTACAAAAAATTCAGTATTATCTTTTCCAACTCCAATTGCAATTGGACTTCCTAAGCGAGCAACAACGATTTCGTTTGTTTTGGTTTTATCAAAAACCGCTATTGCATAAGCACCAACTACTTGTGTTAATGCTAATTGAACAGCTTGTCCCAACTTGCAGCCTTCTTGCTTCTTTACTTCTTCTATTAGGTTTACTAAAACTTCTGTGTCTGTATCACTTTTAAAAGTATAACCTCTTGTAATTAATTCTTTTTTTAAGGTATCGTAGTTTTCAATAATTCCATTATGAACAATTACAAGTTCGCCAGACATTGAAGTATGTGGGTGAGAATTAACATCATTAGGAATACCGTGAGTTGCCCAACGTGTATGACCAATTCCTATGTTTCCTTTTTTGTGTTCAGAATTTTTATCAGTAATCTTTTTTAAGTCAGAAACTTTTCCTTTTGTTTTAGAAACATGGATTTTTTCTCCATCAAACATCATAATTCCAGCACTATCATAACCCCTGTACTCTAATCTTTGTAATCCATTTACAACAATTGGATACGCTTCTCTATAACCAATATAACCAGTAATTCCACACATAGCAGCAATGTTTTTATTTTTTCTTTGAGTAAGATATTTTTAATTGAGCTCTTCTTACTCCGTTTGAACTTGAATGATCTAATAAAGTTACAACCTTTGGGTTCCAGCTATAATTAGCAACTAAAGTATCTGTTGTCGTTGTCGGTAAGTCTGAAGAATTATAAACTTTAAGTCCTAAATTAGGGTTGTAATTTGACTTTCCAATTAACAAATCAGAAACATAATCTGTAATTTTAAAAGTATAATAATCTGGTTTTTTATTATTTAAAATTAATTTTCCCCCAAAAGAATCTGATCCTTCTGTAAAAAGGTCTTTAATTTGAGATTTTGAACTTCCGTTTTTAAATAAAAACAATTTATAAGGTATCGAAACTGTATCAGTACCAACTATATTTTGATTTACATAAAAAGTTAAAGAAGCATCATTTACCAACCAGTTTTTTTTCTTTAAATCAGCCAAGGTATTTGCCGAAAACAGTTGCACATCTCCCATATTACCAGCTGTGCCTTGTAAAACAATATTGCCATTGTTTGGATAGGTTTTTTCATTCATCTTATAAACACTTGTGCTAAAATTAGAAAGCAAAAATGAGTTTGATTTTGCAAATGTATCCAATACTGTTGTCCCGCCTTTTAAAACGGTTTTGGTATATCTAACTTCAATTGAAGGTCTTAGACTAGCAATTGAGTTATTAATTTTAAATGATATTAATGAACCTTCATTTCCTGTTGCCTGAATATAGAGCCCTTTAAAATATTCATTTATTGATTCTTGAGACACAAAACTTGATGTTTTGTACTGATTTACAAAAATCTGTTTTATTTTTGTTTCATCTAAAGTAATTCTTGCAAATGGATTATTGTTTGACAACTTAATTGTATCTGTTTTGTATATCGTACCATTACTCAATCTTCTTTTAAAAACCATTAATGTATCTGAAGCATTTGGAATAAAAGGGTAATTTACTTGTGCGTTTAATTCTCCTGGAAGAATTTGATACATTTTATTTGACTGAAAATTGCTTGCTTTTGATGGATCTACTGGGTCTAATCTGCTCATGTACGTATCCGATCTATACAAATTAAGAGTAAAGGCTTTTGTTTGATCTCCAATAATTGAATCTAAGGTGTATGTTGAAGTTGTTCCTGTTTTTAAAGTTGCTTGATAAGGTAATTTTAAAAAAACAGTATCAATTGTTGTTACAACTATAGTATCATTTCCGTAAATTTCTTTTTCTCCAACGTCTAAAGTGTTAAGATCTGTATCTAAAGCTAATTGAGAAACGATAGAGGCTTCTATTTTCTCATAATTAGAATTGTTATAAACTCCTAAAAGATATTGATCTAGTGTTCCTCCAATAGTTAAACCATCTGCCTTAACACTTGTTATTTGTTTGTTTGTAATTACAACATCTATAATAGTATCTTTTGTATCAAACTTAGTATTACCAACAACTAAAGTTGCAATATCTTTGAAATCTTTTTCACAAGAAACAACCATTGTTATAAACAATATAAACACGCTAATATATGCACTCTTTTTAATCATTTTTCTTTTAAATAACTGGTTAATTAGCTAAAACTTCGTTAGCATAAAAATTTAAATAAGCTTCGGTTAGGTTTTCTTCTGTTTGATATTCTAAAACAGGTTTACTGTTGTCTTCAATAAAACTATTTAACTCATCAGAGATACTTTCACTTCCCTTAATTACTGCATCAGAATTTTTAATTGCACTTTTAAGGATGTTTGTGTGATTAGGTGTTTTAAGTAATGCTATTTTATTTGCATCTATTTTATCAAATTTAATTTTATCTACTAATGAAGAATTTAACATTCCATCAAAATCATTATTGTAAATAGATGTTACTATTTTACTCTCTGTAAACAGAGGTTCTTCTTTATAAAATTCTTTTAAATATAAAGGCAGTAAAGAAGCCATCCAACCATGAATGTGTATAATGTCTGGCGCCCAATTTAATTTTTTTACTGTTTCTATAACTCCTTTTGCAAAGAAAATTGCTCTTTCATCGTTATCTTCAAACAGTTTATCATCTTCATCTGTAAAGATTGCTTTGCGTTTAAAATACTCTTCATTATCAATAAAATAAACTTGCATTCTTTCTTTTGGAATTGATGCAACTTTAATAATTAATGGCATATCCATATCGTTAATAATCAAATTCATTCCTGATAATCTAATTACTTCATGTAATTGATGTCTTCTTTCGTTAATTACACCAAATCTTGGCATAAAAATTCTTGTCTGAACACCCTTAGAATGTGCATTTTTAGCAGCATTAAAAGCGGTTGATGCCATTTCTGTTTCTGGTAAATATGGTATTACTTCAGAAGAAACGTATAATATTCTCTTATCTTTCATTAAATCTATCCCTTTATAAGAAGTGCAAAAATACACTTTTTTATGCTAATTTCATGTTAAAATGCTAAGTTTGCACACATTTTACAAGTAGCGTTTATGCAAATTTTTAAAAAAAAGAGTTCTTTAATTCATTGTTTATCTTTACTTAAAGAAAAAAACAAGCAAATTGGTTTTGTTCCAACAATGGGCGCTTTGCATAAAGGGCATCAATCTTTAGTGGAAAAATCATTAAAAAATAACGATGTTACTGTAGTAAGTATTTTTGTAAATCCTACGCAGTTTAACAATCCTGACGATTTAAAAAAATATCCAAAAACATTAAAAGAAGACTTAGAATTACTTGAAAATGTTGATTGTGATTTTGTTTTTATTCCTTCAGTAGAAGAAATCTATGCACAAACTGTTCTTTCTAAATCCTATTCTTTTGACGGAATTGAAAATCAAATGGAAGGAAAATTTAGAAGCGGTCATTTTGATGGTGTTGCAACAATAGTACAGGCGTTTTTTGAAATCATAAAACCCAATACTTCCTATTTTGGCGAAAAAGATTTTCAACAACTACAGGTTGTAAAAAAATTAGCAGAAAAAGAAAATATTCCGGTAAAAGTTATTGGATGCCCAATTTATAGAGAAAACGATGGTTTAGCAATGAGTTCTAGAAACATTCGGCTTTCTAAAGAGCAAAGAAATGAAGCTCCTTTTATCTATCAAACTTTAAAAAAGGTTGTCGCTTTTGCTAAAACTAAATCTATAAAAGATGTGTATAAATTTGTAAAAAACGAATTCGCTACTACTTCATTAGAATTAGAATATTTTACAATTGCAGAAGAAAATACGCTAGCAGAAGTATCAGAAATTAATTTTGATAAAAAAACCAGAGCATTTATTGCTGTAAATATTGGCGGAATTAGACTAATAGACAACATTTCTTTATGAAGAAAAAGTACCTTTTTCCTTTTTGTTTTTTTTAAGATACAATTACGTTTAAAAGTTTTATTTTTGCCGCATGTTAGTACAAGTAGTAAAATCTAAAATTCACCGAGTTAAAGTAACGGGTGCAGATTTAAATTATATTGGAAGTATTACCATTGATCTAGATTTAATGGAAGCTGCTAATATAATTGAAGGAGAAAAAGTGCAAATTGTTAACAATAATAATGGCGAGCGATTAGAAACTTACGTAATTCCTGGTAAAAGAGGAAGCGGGGAAATTACGCTAAACGGAGCTGCCGCAAGAAGAGTTGCTGTTGGTGATGTGCTTATTTTAATTGCGTATGCTTTTATGAATTTTGATGAAGCTAAAGAGTTTAAACCCTCTTTGGTTTTTCCGAACGAAAAAACAAACACACTTAACTAAATTTGAGTAAAACACTTAAAAAATTATTAAAAATTATTTTACCCCTTGCTTTAGGAGGTTTTTTAGTGTGGTACTCTTTATCAAACATTTCAATAGCAATACTAATTTCTTATTTTAAAAACGCCAATTATTGGTGGATTGGTTTAGGATTGTTCTTCGGAATTCTAAGTCATTTATCTAGAGCATATCGCTGGAGATTTATGCTGGAACCAATTGGATACAGCCCTAAATTAGGAAATAGCATTTTAGCTGTTTTGGTTGGATATTTAGTGAATTTGGCAATTCCCAGAGCGGGTGAAGTTTCTAGAGCAGCCGTATTAGCAAATTACGAAAACGTTCCGTTTGAAAAAGGTTTTGGAACCATTGTAGCAGAACGAATTGCTGATTTAATTATGCTACTGATTATCATTTTAATCACCCTATTTCTACAATTCGATTTTATTTATAATCTACTTACCAAAAATTTTGATCCAACAAAAATCATCCTTTTAATTGTTCTTTTATTTATTAGTTTTTATGTTTTTACAACCTTTGTAAAAAAAGCAAAAAAAGGATTTCTACTAAAGATTAAAACCTTTGTTTCTGGCTTAATTGAAGGTGTTACAAGCATCTTTAAAATGAAAAAGAAATGGGCATTTATTTTTCATACAATTTTTATTTGGGCAATGTATGTGGCTATGTTTTGGGCTACAATTCCTGCAATTGAGAGTTTGCACGTTCCTGTTGGCGGCGTTTTAATTGGTTTTATCGCTGGTGCGTTTAGTATTGCTGCAACAAATGGCGGAATTGGTTTATATCCTGTTGCTGTTGCCGGAGCGTTAGCTTTATTTGGAATTTCTGAAGAACCTGCAACTGCTTTTGGTTGGATTATGTGGACAGCACAAACAGGAATGATTATTATTTTTGGCGGATTGTCTTTTTTAGTGTTACCTATTTATAATAAGAATAAGTAATTTTTGGGCGTTCCCTAAAGGTCGCGCTTTCATTACTCGCTTACCGCAAAAAAGCGGTAGAGCTCAAACAAACCATTCAATCGCTAACGCAACTTTTTATCAACTTTAAGAAAATCTTATTTTTAAAAGTTATCAGCTCATAAACTTTGTAACTTTGTTACTTTCAAACTTTGAAACTCTTTTTAAATGGCTAAAGTCAAAACCTCTTTTTTTTGTCAAAACTGTGGAGCACAAACTCCAAAATGGACGGGACAATGTTCAACTTGTAACGAATGGAATACCATTGTTGAAGAAGTTATTCAGAAAGAAGTTAAAAGAAATTGGAAACAATCTATTTCGGTTAAACAGAAGGCAAAACCATTACGAATTGAAGAAATTCAACTCAACCCAGAAGAACGAATTAAAACCAATAATAACGAATTAGACACTGTTTTAGGTGGTGGTTTGGTAAAAGGTTCTGTGACGCTTTTAGGCGGTGAACCCGGAATTGGAAAATCAACTTTATTGTTACAGGTTGCATTGTCAATTTCGCAAAAAGTACTGTATGTTTCTGGCGAAGAAAGTCAATCTCAAATAAAGATGAGAGCAGAAAGAATTGACGCTTCAACATCTAACTGTTTAATCTTAACCGAAACAAATACACAGCAAATTTTTAAAAATATAGAAGAAGTTCTGCCAGAATTTTTAATCATAGATTCTATCCAAACATTACACACAGAATCTATTGATGCAACTCCTGGAAGCATTTCTCAGATTAGAGAAACCACGGCAGAATTGATAAAATTTGCTAAAGAAACCGCAACTCCTGTTTTATTAATTGGTCATATTAATAAAGAAGGACAAATCGCAGGTCCAAAAATTTTAGAACACATGGTTGATGTTGTCTTGCAATTTGAAGGCGATAGAAATCATACGTACAGAATATTAAGAGCTCAAAAAAATCGCTTTGGTTCTACAGCAGAATTAGGAATTTACGAAATGTTATCAAACGGATTACGAGAAATTTCTAATCCATCAGAAATATTAATTTCTAAAAAAGATGATGACTTAAGCGGAACGGCAATTGCTTCAACTTTAGAAGGAATTCGTCCTTTAATGATAGAAATTCAAGCATTAGTTTCTACTGCAGTTTACGGAACTCCGCAACGCTCAACAACGGGATATAATTTAAAAAGATTGCACATGATTTTGGCTGTTTTAGAAAAACGTGCTGGGTTTAAACTAGGTGCTAAAGATGTTTTTTTAAATATTACTGGCGGAATATATGTTGATGATCCGGCAATAGATTTAGCTGTTGTAGCCGCAATTTTATCCTCTAATGAAGACGTTGCCATTTCGCCACAAGTTTGTTTTGCCGCAGAAGTTGGTTTGGCAGGAGAAATTAGACCAGTTTCTAAAATAGATCAGCGCATTAGTGAGGCAGAAAAATTGGGTTATACCAAGTTTGTTGCATCCAAATACAATAAAATAACAACCAAAAACCGTAAAATTCAACTAATTCTTGTTGGAAAAGTTGAAGAAGCTTTTGCTACATTGTTTGCGTAAAAAAAACCGAACATTTCTGCTCGGTTTTCATCAACTTAATAGTATATGCTCAAACCAAAGTTGTCAGGTTGTGAGCGTAGTCGAAACCTATTTTTTATTTACTTCTTTAATGTACTTTTCTAACGCCATTGTCATTGATGGTGTTTCTGCTGCTGGCGCCATAATATTACACTCTAATCCTGCATCTGTCACGGCTTTTATCGTTGTGTTTCCAAAAGCAGCAATTCGTGTACTGTTTTGTCTAAATTCTGGGAAGTTTTGAAATAATGAATCAATTCCAGATGGACTAAAGAATACTAAAATATCATAAAAAACATCTTCTAAATCAGATAAATCGCTTACTACTGTTTTATATAAAACAGCTGGTTTCCAATCAACACCTAAAGCATTTAATTCTTCAGGAATTAAATCTTTTAATTTATCTGAAGCTGGTAATAAGAATTTTTCATCTTTATGTTTTTTGATCAATTTGCATAACTCTGTAAAGGTTCTATTTCCTACATAAATTTTACGTTTTCTGTACACAACATATTTTTGCAAGTAATAAGCAACTGCTTCAGACTGACAGAAATATTTCATTGAATCTGGCACTTTAAATCGCATCTCTTCTGCAATTCTAAAAAAATTATCTACTGCATTTCTACTCGTTAATATAATTGCAGTATGTTGATTTAGGTCAATTTTTTGAGCTCTAACTTCTTTTACTTCAACGCCCTCTACGTGTATAAAAGATCTAAAATCAATTTTCACTTTCTGCTTTTCAGACAAGTCAAAGTAAGGTGAAGTTTCCGTTTTTGGAGCTGGTTGTGACACCAATATTGTTTTCACTTTCATATATCTCCTTTTTTATTAAACAGTTATTTTATAAATAATTAATAACGGTGCTATTTCAAGTGCGCAAAGGTACAAAATAAAATAAAATAACTTATTAATTATCAAGTTTTTGTTGTTAAGGAAGGTTAGTATAAAACCTAATGTAAGTAATACAACAAACACACTTAATAAAACATAAATATTTAAAAAACTGTAGGTTGTAAGTAGTAAAAACGGAAAAATAAATAAAGCAGTAGTATATGAATATACTATTTTTGCTGCAATAACATGTGCTAATTCCGATTTAATCTCTAACAAATGATAAATAATAATATCGACTAACATAAACACTATAAAATATCCAAAAACAATTGCTGTAATTTTTAGGTATAATTGAAAACTTTTTTCATCTTCAGGGAAAAATAAGGCTGTTAAATAGCTAAAAAAAAGCGCGTACACTAAAACTGAGAAAATAAATAAAGCAATGTTAAAGCCATTAAAAAAAGAGGTCCTCTCTTCTACTTTTTTCTCTATAAACCCTTTTAAAAAAAAAGCTCTAGAATATTCAAAAAACTTTTGTTGATTTAGTGTTTTTAAAACAACTAATAAAAGTAAACATAAAATAAAAACGAGGGTCAACCAATTATTAGAGATTTCTATACGTTCTAAAGCCTGCATTAAATTGTTTTATGAAAAATATAACACAAAATTAGTGATAAAATAGCGTATATTTGTTGCTCTTATTTTTTATTAGTAAAAAAATGTCTGACGCTTTAATAATCATTCCTACATATAACGAAAAAGAAAATATTGAAGCGATAATTAGAGCTGTATTCAATCAAAAAAAAGCATTTGATGTTTTGGTAGTTGATGACAACTCTCCTGACGGAACTTCAGCTATCGTTTCTATTCTTATCAACGAATTTACAAATAGATTGTTTATTGAAAATAGAACCGAAAAAAACGGAATAGGAACTGCTTATATTCATGGTTTTAAATGGGCAATTGAAAAAAAATATGAGTATATCATAGAAATGGATGCCGATTTTTCTCACGACCCAAAAGATTTAATTAAACTGTATAATGCGTGTGCAAAAAACGGCGCAGATCTATCTATTGGCTCGAGGTATTCTAAAGGAGTAAACGTTGTTAATTGGCCAATGAAAAGAGTATTGCTTTCTTATTTTGCTTCTAAATATGTACGCTTTATAACCGGAATTCCTATTCATGATACAACTGCCGGTTTTGTTTGTTACAAAAGAAAAGTTTTAGAAACTATAAAACTCGATACAATTAGATTTGTTGGTTATGCGTTTCAAATAGAAATGAAATTTAAAGCATGGAAACACAAGTTTAACATTCAGGAAGTTTCAGTTATTTTTACTGATAGAACTCTGGGAGAATCTAAAATGAGTGGTTCAATTGTTTATGAAGCCTTATTTGGCGTATTAAAATTAAGACTAAAAGGAATTCAGAAATAAAATGAATAAAACGTTAATAAAAAATGCTCAAATAGTAAACGAAAATATTGTTTTTAAAGGCGATTTATTAATCGAAAATAATATCATAAAAGAAATTTCCGAAAACATTTCTGCTTCAGAAAACACCAAAATTATTGATGCAAATGGCAGCTTTTTATTGCCCGGTTTTATAGATGATCAAGTTCATTTTCGTGAGCCAGGCTTAACACATAAAGCAACTATTGCTACAGAAAGTAAAGCTGCAATTGCTGGCGGAGTTACTTCTTTTATAGAAATGCCAAATACGGTTCCGCAAGCAACAACACAAGAATTATTGGAAGACAAATTTAAAATTGCTTCACAAAATTCATATGCAAATTATTCTTTTATGTTTGGTGGTACCAACGATAACTTAGAAGAATTACTAAAAACAAATCCAAAAAATGTAGCCGGAATAAAATTATTCTTAGGTTCATCAACAGGAAATATGTTGGTTGATAATGAAGTTGTTTTAGAGAAAATATTTTCATCAACAAAAATGTTAATCTCTGTACATTGCGAAGATGAAGCTACAATTAAAAAAAACACAGAACATTACAAAGCTGTTTATGGCGATGACATTCCGTTAAAATTTCACCCAATTATACGAAGTGAAGAGGCGTGTTATTTATCATCATCAAGAGCAATTAAATTGGCTAAAAAAACAGGGGCAAGATTGCATGTTTTTCATCTATCAACAGAAAAGGAAACACATTTATTTAGAAATGATATTCCGTTAGAAGAAAAGCAAATTACCGCCGAAGTTTGTGTGCATCATTTATGGTTTTCTGATAAAGATTATGAAGAAAAAGGAACGTTGATAAAATGGAATCCAGCAGTAAAAACTGCAAATGATAGAGCTGGTTTATGGAAAGCTTTGTTGGATGACAGAATTGATGTTATTGCAACCGATCATGCGCCACATACAATAGAAGAAAAAAACAATGTGTACACAAAAGCTCCAAGTGGTGGGCCATTGGTACAACACGCTTTAATTGCTATTTTAGAAAAAGTAAAAGATGGTAGAATTTCTATTGAAAAAGTCGTAGAAAAAATGAGTCATAATCCGGCTAAAATTTTTAAAATTGAAAAACGTGGTTTTATCAAAGAGGGTTTTTACGCTGATTTAATATTGGTAAATCCTACACTTTCAAATACAGTTTCTAAAGAAACTATTTTATACAAATGCGGTTGGTCTCCGTTTGAAGGCACTACATTTTCATCAACGATTACACATACTTTTGTTAACGGAAATTTAATGTATAATAATGGAAAGTTTAACGAAAAAATAAAAGGAGAACGACTAATTTTTAACCGATAGAATGAAAAAAATACTGTTTTTTTTACTTGTAATTTTCTTGGTTTCTTGCACAAGTAGCACCATGTTAAAAAAACCAAAAGATTTAATTCCTAAAGATACAATGGTACTTTTACTTACCGATTTATTTATCGCAAAAAGTGCACTTGTTGAAAAAAACATACAAAACCAACGCAAAATAAATTACACTCCATTGGTATATAATAAATATAAAATTGATAGTACTCGTTTTAGTAGTAGTAATTTTTATTATACTTCTAAACTTGAAGAATATGAATTAATTTATAAAGCTGTTAATGATAATTTATTGGCAAAAAAAGATGAGTTAGAAAAAAACATTAAAGGACCTAAAACGTTGTTAAAAATAGATAATTTTGATAATTAAGATTCTTTCTTATAATTCTTACAAACATCTTTAATTACAAAATTGATTGGTGTAAACTCAAAGTTGATACTCTCTTTTATTTTTTCTGAAAAATACTGCGTTTTTCCGTATAAAGATTTTACAGATTCTTTGGTAATTAAACGTTTTTTCCTCGTTATAAAAGTAACCACCGCATCAACTCTTCTTAAAATTTTTGAAAGTGTTTTTGAAATCCGAATTGTTGGTGGTTTTTTACTAAATTCTTTTGCTATTAAGGTAAAAATTTCTTGAAAAGAATTGTTCTCTGAAACCAAAATAAACTTTTCATTTTTAACAGAGCTTTCTGTCAACAGAATCATTGCTTTTACAACATCTTTTACACCAACAAAACCTGTAATACCTTCTGTATAAAAAGGAAATCCGTTGGCAATTTTAGAAAATAATTGTCCAGTGTTTACATCCCAAAAACCAGCTCCTAAAATTACACCTGGATTTACAATAACAACATCTATTCCTTCTTGACTTCCACGCCAAACTTCCATTTCTGCACCATATTTCGTAATTGCATATCCATTATTATTTGCTTCTGCATTCCACTCGTTTTCTTCGGTAACAAATTCGTTATTTATAGCATCGCCAACAGTAGCAATAGAACTAACATAACACAATTTTTGTACAGAATTACTTACACATTGATTTACAATATTTGCGGTTCCATCAATATTTATCTGCCGCATTTTTCGATACTCTTTAACTTCAAAAGAAACCAATGCAGCAGCATGATAAACAATAGAAACATCTTTAAAAGCTGTTGTTAAAGAAGAAACATTTGTAATATCTGCTTGTATCCAATCAATTTTAGAAAACTGCTTTTTTACATCAGAAGTAAAATAAGAAAAGACTCTTTTTACAGCTTCAAAACTTTTTTCGGTTCTGTAAATTGCTTTAATATTTTCGTTTTCTAATGTTAATTGATATAATAAATGAGAACCAACCAAACCTGTACCACCGGTTACTAAAATCATTGCTAAATTCTAAAAATCCTAGATGCTAAAATAGTTTTTTTTGTAGGATAAAAGTATCTTTGCTCTCTCATAAATTATTTCTGATGACAAATTTTGTAGAAGAATTACGTTGGCGTGGATTATTACATGATATTATGCCAGATACCGAAGAATATTTATTGCAACATAAAACTGCAGGTTATATTGGGTTTGATCCAACTGCAGATTCTTTGCATATTGGTAGTTTGGTGCAGATTATTATTTTAATGCATTTTCAAAAAGCCGGACATTCTTCTATCGCATTGGTTGGTGGAGCGACCGGAATGGTTGGTGATCCTTCAGGGAAATCTTCAGAACGTAATTTATTAGATGAAGAAACCTTAGCAAAAAATATTGCTGGTGTAAAAAGTCAACTAGAACGGTTTTTGGATTTTAATGAAAAAACGTCTAAAAATCCTGCGGAATTGGTAAACAATTATGACTGGATGAAAGATATTTCGTTAATCAATTTTGTTAGAGATATCGGAAAACACATTACTGTAAATTACATGATGGCAAAAGATTCTGTAAAAACTCGTATTTCTGGAGAAAACACTGAGGGAATGAGTTTTACAGAGTTTACCTATCAACTTTTTCAAGGATATGATTTTTATCATTTATACAAAGAAAAAAACTGCAAACTACAAATGGGTGGTTCTGATCAATGGGGAAATATTACTACTGGAGCAGAATTAATTAGAAAAAAAACGCATGGTAAAGCATACGCAATTACAGTGCCTTTGGTTACAAAAGCAGACGGAACAAAATTTGGAAAAACAGAAGGTGGAAATGTTTGGTTAGACGCCAACAGAACTTCGCCATATAAATTTTACCAATATTGGTTAAATTCTTCGGATGAAGATTCTGAGAAATATATTAAAATATTTACTTTTTTATCTAAAGATGAAATAGCAGTTTTAATTACTGAGCATAAAGAAGCGCCGCATTTACGTTTATTACAAAAGAAAATCGGGGAAGAAGTTACAGTAATGACACACGGACAAGAAGCTTATGAAAACGCTATAAAAGCTTCAACTATTTTATTTGGGAAATCTACTTCAGACGACATTAAGTCTTTAGACGAGCAAACATTTTTAGATGTTTTTGAAGGAGTTCCGCAAGCAACAGTTAGTAGAGAAGATGTAGAAAATGGTTTAGATATGATTGGTGCTTTGGCAGCAAAAACTAACTTTTTAGTTTCAAATTCTGATGCTCGTAGAGCGTTAAAAGAAAATGCGGTTTCTGTAAATAAAGAAAAAGTAAAAGAAGAGTATACAATTACTTTATCTGATTTAATTGCCAATAAATATGTGTTATTACAACGAGGTAAAAAGAGTTATTTTTTATTAAACGTTGAGTAATTTACCGTAATACTGTCATTCCTGTAGAGACAGAAATCCGTAGAAAGAGATGTTTACATTCCTGCCTTCGCAGGAATGACAATCGTTAATTATTTTTCAACTTTTCCCAGTTTTTATCTGCAGCTCTTTTTAATTCTTCTGCTCCTTCTTTAGTCCAAAGCTCAAGTGTGTTTGTTCCCCAGGACTTATAAAACAAATATAATTTTCCGTCTCTAATTTCAAATGTTTTTGGGTTGATAGACACTTTTTCTCCGTTTTTACCAATTGCGTAAGCGCAATATCCGCCGTATTGAGGTGTGTATTTTTTTGGTTCTTTTTTAAATTTAGATAAATTTTCTTTGGTAGAAAACTGAAATTTAACTCCATCAAAAGTGGTTGAGAATTTCTTATTTCCTTTTTCGGCTTTGTTCTTAAAGTAAGAAACAACATCATAACCTTCAGCAATAAAACCTTTTTTAGTGTTGTATTCTTGTTGAGAAAATGCTGCTGTCGATATAAATAAAAATGCTACTAAAAGTTTATACATTTTAATTTTTTTTATGTTTTAATTCAACCCAGTTTTTGTCTCCTTTTGCTTGTAGTTTTTTTGTGTCGCCTTCTTTCCAATCATCTAACTTATTTGTTAACCAAGAATTGTAAAATAAATATAATTTTCCATCTCTTATTTCATAGGCTTCTGCATCAATATACATTTTTGTTTTTTTTGCAGCAACAGCATAAGCACAATATCCGCCATATTGCGGAATGTATTTTGTTGGATTCGCTTTAAATAATTCTAAATTTTTTGCAGAAAAAAACTTAAATTTTGCTCCATCAAATGTTGTTTGGTGTTTTTTATTTCCTTCAACAGGTTTTTTATTTGTAAAATACGATACAACGTCGTAACCTTCTGCAACATAGCCTTTCTTGGTATTGTAATCTATTTGTTGAGAAAAAATTGTGGTTGATATTCCTATAAAAAGTACTATTAATAAATTTTTCATCGATATTGATTTTGAAAGTAGTCGATGAAAAAACAAGATAATTACAACACCATCAAATTACAACCTCTAATATCAGCATTATCAAATCGTCCAATAATTTCGAAACTTCCGTTTGGGTGAACTTTTCCTAAATCTTGCGTAGCAATAAAAGAACACGAATTGTAATTTACTAAATCAATTACGTTAATTCCGCCAGTTTTATTTGGCTCTTGAATTGTTAATGCGTCTTCTGTATCGCGCGTTAAAATTTTCATCCAAGGTGGACAATCGAAAACTCCATTTCCACTAGAATAGGCTTGACTTAATAATTCTGTCATTCCGTATTCTGAATGAATTTGAGAAACTCCAAATCCGTTTTTAAGAATTTTGTGTAATTCGTCACGAATCAATTCTTTTCGGCGTCCTTTCATTCCGCCAGTTTCCATGATAATTGTATTTTTTAAATCGAATTGATGTGCTTCAACTAAATCTAATAAGGCAAATGAAACTCCAATTAGTAATACTTTTTTACCTTTTCCTTCCAAATAAATTAGTTTTTTTGCTAATTCAGTTAAATTATTTAAGTAAAATCCGCTTTCTGTATTATTAGATTTCTTTATCAAATCATCAACCATATACACTAAAGACGATCCTTTTCGTTCTAAATAATTTGGCAACAAAGCTAAAATTGTATATTCTTTTATATCGCCATAAAAGCGATGAAACCCTTTTAAATAACTTTCTTCGTACAAAGAAATGTCGGTTACAAAATGTTTACTTGTTACGCTTCCAGTGGTTCCAGAGCTTGAAAAAGTTTCTTGGATTTCATCTAAAGAAGAAAGTATTTTATGAGATTTAAAAAACTCAATTGGTAAAAAAGGAATGTCTTTAATCTCGGAAACATCAGAAGGATGAATGTATAATAAATCACAAAATGAGCGATATGTTTTATTATTTTTAAACTGGTGCTTAAAAACTGTTAAAGCAACTTCTTTGAATTTTTGTGCAGATATTATGTTAAAAACTGTATCTATCATGTAGTGCAAAAATAGTTGATAAAAATATCTTTATAGTGGATTTGTTAATATTGTTAAAAATGTTTTATATAATTAAATTTGGTATTATTTTTGCGCATGTATAGGCAGGTTAAAAGAGCCGTTTTATAAAATCCCCTAATTAAAATGTTGTATGAAAAAATACAAACTTACTACATATAGAACTATTACTGGTTCTAAGAATATTCTTGAAATACTTAATAAAAGATCTGGACAGTGGATTCTTTATAAAAATGATGAACCTACCTACTTTGTAGATTGTTTTGATTTTAAAGAAGAATCTAATTTAATACTAAACAATTTAATTCTTAGCGAAAAAAATACAATTGATGAAGTACTTAAAAAAATTAAGAAAAAGACAAAAATAAAACTATCTCTTATAAAACCACCAATTGTTGAAATTGAATTAAAATCTGAAATTAAAGAGTTACAATTGCCTCCTTTACCAGAAGAGTGGTTGCAATTTTAATGTTTAATATTAAACAATTATTTAGATTTTGTTTCATTTTTTATCCGTTAAATTATTTGTATTTTTGATGTTCAGTTTTAACAACTAAATAAGAACAACAAAATGAGCGAATTTGGCATAAAAGAAGCCTTACTACAACTAGGTGTAAAAGATATAAATAACGGAACTTCTACAGGTTCTAACAATTTTTCTAACGGAGAAATTATTGAAAGTTACTCTCCTGTTGATGGAAAATTGATTGGAAAAGTAAAAACCACTTCTAAAGAAGATTACGAAAAAGTAATGCAAACGGCAACTGAAGCATTTCTTTCTTTCAGAAATATGCCAGCTCCGCAAAGAGGAGAAATTGTTCGTCAATTTGGAAATAAATTAAGAGATTTAAAAGAGCCTTTAGGAAAACTTGTTTCTTATGAAATGGGAAAATCTTTACAAGAAGGTTACGGAGAAGTTCAAGAAATGATTGACATCTGTGATTTTGCTGTTGGATTATCAAGACAATTAAATGGTCAAACAATTCCATCTGAACGTCCAGGACATGTAATGAGAGAACAATGGCATCCAATTGGTGTTGTTGGTATTATTTCTGCATTTAACTTTCCGGTTGCTGTTTGGGCTTGGAATACAGCTTTAGCTTGGATTTGTGGAGATGTTTGTGTGTGGAAAGGTTCTGAAAAAGCACCTTTATGTACTATTGCTTGTCAAAATATTATTGCATCAATTTTAAAAGAAAATAATTTACCAGAAGGAATTTCTTCTATTATCAACGGAGATTATAAAGTTGGTGAAATGATGACAACAGATACTAGAGTTCCGTTGGTTTCTGCAACTGGATCAACAAGAATGGGAAGAATCGTTGGAGCAACTGTTGCACAACGTTTCGGAAAATCATTATTAGAATTAGGCGGAAACAACGCAATCATTATTACACCAACAGCAGATTTAAAAGTAGTAGTTCCTGGTGCAGTATTTGGTGCAGTTGGAACTTGTGGACAACGCTGTACATCTACAAGACGATTAATTATTCACGAATCTGTTTACGATAAAGTAAGAGATGCAATTGTTGGTGCTTATGAACAAATTAAAATTGGGAATCCGCTTGACGAAACCAAACACGTTGGTCCTTTAATTGATAAAGAATCTGTAAACACCTATTTAGCTGCTATTGAAAAAGCAAAAGCTGAAGGCGGAAAAGTTTTAGTTGAAGGTGGTGTTTTAGAAGGTGAAGGTTACGAATCTGGTTGCTATGTTAAACCAGCAATTATTGAAGCTGAAAATCATTTTGAAATTGTACAACATGAAACCTTTGCTCCAATTTTATATTTAATGAAATATTCTGGTGAAGTAGAAAATGCTATTGAAAAACAAAATGGTGTTGCTCAAGGTTTATCTTCTGCAATTATGACTAACGAAATGAAAGAAGTTGAAAAATTCTTGTCTTATTCAGGTTCTGACTGTGGTATCGCAAACGTAAACATCGGAACTTCTGGTGCAGAAATTGGTGGCGCTTTTGGTGGAGAAAAAGAAACTGGTGGTGGAAGAGAATCTGGTTCTGATGCTTGGAAAGTATATATGAGAAGACAAACAAATACGGTAAATTATTCGGATGAATTGCCTTTAGCACAAGGAATTAAATTTGACCTCTAAGAGGTTTTAAGTGTTTTAAAATTTTAAAACCCGCACAATTGTGCGGGCTTTTTGTTTTAAAACAATTATGTCTATTTTTAGATACTCTAAAAGAAAATTTTCATGAAAAAATTTATTTACTTATTTATTGCTATTGGCATGATTTCATGCAAATCAGAAAAAACATATAATATAGGACAGGTTTTAACGCCTAAAGGAGAGGTTTTAATTTGGCTATATGATGAAACACCAAAACACAAAGCAAGTTTTACTCAATTAGCAAATGATGGTTATTGGGATACTTATACGTTTAATCGTGTAATACCAAATTTTGTTGCTCAAGGTGGTTGCCCAGATACACCTGAAGGTTTTAACGATCCAGAATATTTATTAGAACCAGAGTTTGATAAAAATTTACGTCATGTTTATGGTGCTGTTGGTGCAGGACGTGATGATAATCCAAAAATGCTTTCGGCTAGATGCCAATTTTATATTGTTCAAAATAAAAATGGTTTAAGTAGGTTAGATGACAAATACACCATTTTTGGAAAAGTTATTAAAGGTATGGACGTTGTAAATACGATAACAAATATTGAACGCGATTCTACCAATAAGCCACTTAAAGATATTTCGTTAGATGTAAATATGATTAAAATGAAAGCATCTGAGTTAGAAAAAATATATCCAGAAGGCTTACGGGTAAAATAATTATTAGATTAAACCAAATTGAAAAAAAATAGTCTAAGCATAAACATTACAGATAAAAAAATAATTTATTCTTATAACTGGTGGTCAAATTTTTTAAAAACTAAAATATCTATAAAATGAAAGCAAAATACTTCGTAATTACAATCCTATTTTTTATTGGAATAGTAACAGTTCAGGCTCAAAGAGGTGAGCGTCCAGATCCAAAAGCACAAGCAAAAATGAGCGCCGACACTTGGCAAAAAGAATTTGGTTTATCAGATAGTCAAAGAACAAAGGTTTATGATCTTCTTATTGCGTCAAGCGAAAAAAGAACTAAGAAAATGCAAGAATTGAGAGGTTCTGGTAACCGAGAAGGAATGAGAGCTGCTTTTACAAAAATGCAGGAAGAAACAGATAAAGGATTGAAAGCAATATTTACTGGCGCTCAATGGGTAATGTACAAAAAATGGAAAAAAGACAACCCGCCTAGAAGAAGAGGCAGAGGAGGAAATTAACAACCTCAAACAATTTTAAAAAACCAACTCAAATGAGTTGGTTTTTTTTATTTTGGTGTAGGCTTAATTCGTCCCTTTTCGGTCGGGAGAATTATTACCCGAGGAAACGTTTTCTGGAAATTTTTTACTACATTGAAGCATTGATAAAAAGTATCTCTATAGCTCAGTTTCGAATATTTTAAAAATTGTTACTCACGATTATATAGCTATATAGCTGAAAATAAATTTTTATTAACAATTAAATATTAAAAAAATGGGATGTTATAATTCAATTGTAATCAATACTCCTGCTGATGAAGTATGGAATGTATTGAAAAACTTTCATGATTTATCATGGAGCAAAAATGTAGTAAGTAATGTTGAAATAGTAGGAGATAAATCTGCTGATGAAATTGGAGCAAAAAGGGTTTTAAATGCTGCCTTTCACGAAACGTTATTATCATTCAATAACGATGAAAAGAAGTTTACCTACAGCATAGATGATGGACCAGCTGCTGTTTCTAAAGACAACATAGAAGGATATGTAGGAGAGGTAACAGTATTTTTTGTTTCTGAGAACAATTCCTCTTTTGTATTATGGACTTCCGAATGGGAATCTATGAAAGAAGGTGGAGTAGCTGAATTTTGCAACCCCATATATCATGGGCTTTTACAAGATTTAAAGAGCCATTTTTCTTGAACCACAGAAATGACTAAAGCCTACACTATATAAAAATAATAGCGGATTTGTGCTACACTCAAAGTTAGTTTCTTTACATAAAGTTTAGTGTAAAACTGAAAGATAAGTGCTTTTAAATTCGCTACTATTTTCATACTCACCTTAAACGAATAACTAATTATATTTCACTTTTCGTAGCACGCGCATTGCTTCTTTATACTTGATATACGTAGTTTTATCAGCAAGGTTTTTAATGTATTCTTTTGCTTTTCGTAATTGATTTTGCGAATCTAAATATCCATGTAAATAACAAATTAAATAATTAGTTGGTAATCTGAAAACATCTTCGTGTTCGGTAACAGAAAGTGCTTTTTTGGAGAGTATTTTTTTTACAATTGCATTGTTATTCTGATATATATGTTTAATAATAACTTCATCAAAAGATGGTGGTTTAAATAGCAATTCATTTACAATATCGTGTTTGCCATTGTCTTTAAAATGTATGATGGTTTTCTCTAGCGGATAATGGGTTTCGTTTTTATCAATTCCTAATAAAATGTATTCTGTGATTATAAACGAATGTGAATTGTAACTAATTTGCACTTCATCCAAGGAAGAAAAAAACAATCGAACTTGCTCGTTAACCAATTCTATATCTACTCGAGAAAAAAATTCTTCTCCTTTTATAACTGATTTTTTCCCTGCCCAACACAACACAAACTGCTCGTTAAAAACTTTATACTGCGGATGATATTCTTTTTTATGATTGTTGATGAAATCAAAAACTCCGTTTAATGTTAGTTCTATATTATTGCTCGCATTTTTTTCAATTGCCTCTACAATAGTCTGATTTGTGCTTTTGAGTTCAAAATCTCCTTTTGATGGCATTGAATTACTTCCGCGTCTAAAAAAAACAGAACCCTGTTTGTATTTCCATGCATTTTTTGCAAGTGAAGTAATCTTATTATTTGGAGAAATAGTAACCAATCCAATTACTTTATGGCGCTGTAATGTTGGAAACGGAACATTTTCGTATTGTATTTTTGGCGGATTTGTTAAATAAGCATTTGCTAAATTCTGGATTTTACTATCATCAAAAAAATCGACACCAATAATTTTATTTTCTTCGTCTTCTATACCAATTACTATATAAGAATTGTTTGTTGGGTTAGAATTTGATAGCGCACAAACATGCTTTATAAACTTTGCTTTTCCTTCTTTATTATGAAGAGATAATTTTTGTTTTTTATCATAAAAACTATTCTCATCATTACGAGATAAAAGGTTTTTAATTAAAAGACGTTTGTTAATCATGTTAGCTTTTGTTCATAATCGTTGCGCTTGCTTGTGCTGTTGGATACACAATTAAATCTTCAATATTTACATGATAAGGTCTTGTAACTACAAAATGAATAATATCTGCAATATCTTCTGCTTGCAATGCCTTATAGCCAGAATACACGTTTTTTGCTTTTTCTGTATCGCCTTTAAAACGTACTTCTGAGAATTCTGTTTCTACAGCTCCTGGATGAATTGCGCAAACACGAACATTGTGTTTGTTTAAATCTATTCGCATTGCTTTATTTAGTGCGTTTACAGCGTGTTTAGAAGCGCAATATACATTTCCGTTTGGATATACTTCTTTTCCTGCAATAGAGCCAATATTAATAATAAAACCGCTATTTTTTGCTGTCATTTTAGGGATGATTGCTTTAGAAACATATAACAATCCTTTTACATTGATGTCTAGCATTGCGTCCCAATCATCTATATTTCCATCTTGAATAGTACTTAATCCGTGTGCATTTCCTGCATTATTAATTAAAATATCTATATCACTAAAAATTTCTGGCAAAGAATGGGTAGCGGAAAAAACCTCTTCTTTGTTGCTAACATCAAATTGCAACGTAATAACATCTGTTAATTTTCCTAATGTTTCTTCTAACTCCTCTAATCGTTCTTTTCTTCTACCACAGAGAATTAAACGAAATTGATTTTTGGCAAACAATTCTGCTGTTGCTTTTCCGATTCCGGATGTTGCTCCTGTAATAAATGCGGTTAAACTCATCGATTTTGTTTTTGTTAAAGATACTTGAGTTCTATTAAAAATCAAAAATAAAAGGCATGAAAAAACCGCTCTACCTCTAGAGCGGTTTCCTTTAGTTGGTTGCTTAACCAACCAACTAAAAATCAACTAACCAAACTTTATTTTAAATATTTTCTAACTTTCACTTCTCTTTGTATTTTAGTTCGTTTTCTACCACTGTTCCTTACATTTGGTTTCGCTTTTTTTCCTTTTAAGAACTGTATAAAACCTCTTCCGCTAAACTCATAAGTTGTTTGCGAACTTATGTGATATAAACTTATCTTACTATCATTAATAACGCTTAATTCGAACTCTTCATTGTCTCCGCCATCATAATTAAGTGTTAAAATCTTTAGATCGTTATAATTCTGTACATCATATATTTGATAACTTCCTACATAATTCCAATTAATAACATCAATATTTGTGCCATAAGGATCTTTTGATGAATAAAATGTTGTAGTGTTTTCTGGAGTAAATTGCAAGAAAGTTTCCTTATCAAAAGTGTTTATTGCTCCTGATGTACTTGTACTTGTTTTTTCCCAAGCAACATATTCTTGCAAAAAATATTCAATATTTTCATAAAACAACTTATCATAATCAAAATTATTTCTTTGATAACCAACTAAATAATATGAAACATTATTATAACTGTCATTTATTCTTATTTCATTTGCAGAGATTTGATATACGTCAAAATCGTATGCTCCGTCTAATGAATGATCTATTTCTAAAAATCCATTATACGTATTATAGTTTCCAACTTTAATTCCTAAACCATTTCCTGTAACTCCAATATCTGCAATATTGTTATTTGCATAGAATTGTCCGTTGTAAAATGAAACGGTAAACGCTCTTGATAAAAAAGGGACATCTCCCGTTCCTGTAGTTTTATTATAATCTACATACCATAAATCATATTTGGCGATTACTTCTTCTAAAGGAATCTCATACATATAACTATCATCTAAAAATTTACATGATGTAAATACTGCTCCGGTAATAAAAAGTAGTAAAAGTAGTTTTACTGATTTCATAAGCATCAATTTTATGGTTATATAACTATAATTTCAAATTGCGTGCCAAAAAGAAAAGGCAGCCGAAGTGGTTGCCTTTTAATAAGTATGTATTTACTTTTTATTGATAAAAAACTGTATCTCTCTTTTTAATTTTTGATACTTTGTAATAGTATATTTTTTTACCAACCATATATTTTATTACAGCTTCATTTGGTTCTAATGTAAACGGAATTGGTTCTGGTTCTTTTTTTTGTTTTTTCATAGCTCCTTCTTCTACAATTATTAACTCTTCTCTATTTGACGTACTTATATTTGCTATAACATATTTCTTGCCTTTTCTTTCTTCTATTCTAGCATCTACAATCTTATTTTGAAAATATATTTTATTAAAAGTAATCTTAGCATCGTTTTCTACCCCAATAATTAAATTTATCCCGCTAACACCTGGTTGGCCTCCAACCCAATTATGATACGTTGCTCCAGTAATTATAAAAGGTGCTGTTTTTGATAATTTTATCGTTTTACATTGCGAAAAACTAGTAGCAGCGCATATTAAAATAAGTAGTTTTATAGATTTCATATTTTCTTTTTTATATCTTAATTCAATTGTTATGCCAATTTACAAAAAAAAGAGCTTATCAAAATGATGAGCTCTTTTAAAATAAAATTTATACTTTTTTCTTAATTATTCAGAGCTTCTGCTCTTTTTGAAATTTGACTTCGCTATTGCTACGTCTAATTATTCAGAGCTTCTGCTCCTCCAACAATTTCAAGAATTTCATTAGTAATTGCAGCTTGACGTGCTTTATTATATGTTAATAATAAATCGTCGCGTAAATCTGTAGCATTGTCTGTTGCTTTGTGCATAGCTGTCATACGAGCACCATGTTCTGCAGCAAAACTATCTCTAATAGATTTGTATAATTGTGTTTTTAAAGATTTTGGAATTAACTCTAAAACAATTTCTTCTTTAGAGGGTTCAAAAATGTAATCTAAGTTTGCGTTTACATTTTCTCCTTCTACAGGTTTAATTGGTAAAAATTGCTCTACCGTTGGTATTTGTGTTGCAGCGTTTTTAAATCTATTGTAAACAATTTCTATTTTATCATAGCTACCATCAACAAATAAACTCATTAATTTCTCTGCAATTACAGCAACATTATCAAAAGTTAAATCATCAAAAACATCGTTATTATTTTCTATAACGTTATATGTTTTTGATAAAATTCCATGTCCTTTTTTACCAATAGTAAGTAAATCGACAGTACAATTATTGTAATTCTGCTCAATTGTCTTAAGTGTTTCTTTAATTACATAAGAATTAAATCCTCCACATAATCCTCTATTAGAAGTAACTACAACGATTAATACTTTAGAAACTTCTTTCTGATTAGAATATGCACCACCTGCATCACTATCTAAAGTAGCGCTTAAACTTTGTAATAATTCGGTTAACTTAGATGAATATGGACGCATTGCAGTTATTGCATCTTGCGCTTTTTTCAACTTAGCAGCAGATACCATTTTCATGGCACTGGTAATCTGCATGGTAGAACCAATCGATGTTATCCTATTACGTATTTCTTTTAAGTTTGCCATTCTATATTATTTGAATGATGAAATTCTTACTTTCGTAAAAACAACAACTATATTAAGCTTAATATTTGCTTGAAATTTCTTTTGCTGCGTTTTCTAACGTAGCAATAACTTCGTCGGATAATTTTCCTGCTTTAATGATATCTAAAACATCTCTATGTTTAGCGTTTAGATATGAAATATAATCTGTTTCAAATTCTTTTACCTTATTTACAGGAACTTTACTTAACAAGTTTTTAGAACCTGCATAAATAATTGCAACTTGATCTTCTACTGAATAAGGATCGTTTTGTGCTTGTTTTAAAATTTCAACATTACGTTGTCCTTTAGAAATTACACTCATTGTTGCTGCATCTAAATCAGAACCAAATTTTGCAAATGCTTCTAATTCACGGTATGCGGCTTGATCTAATTTTAATGTTCCAGAAACTTTTTTCATTGATTTTATCTGTGCGTTACCACCAACACGAGATACAGAAATACCTACATTAATTGCTGGACGAACACCAGAGTTAAATAAATCTCCATCTAAGAAAATTTGTCCATCTGTAATCGAAATTACATTTGTTGGAATATATGCTGATACGTCTCCTGCTTGTGTTTCAATAATTGGTAATGCGGTTAAAGAACCTCCACCTTTTACAATTCCTTTTAGAGAATCTGGTAAATCATTCATTTCACTTGCAATTTTATCATCATTAATAATTTTTGCAGCACGTTCTAATAATCTTGAGTGTAAGTAAAATACATCACCAGGATATGCTTCACGTCCTGGAGGTCTTCTTAATAATAAAGAAATTTCACGATATGCTACAGCTTGTTTAGATAAATCATCATAAATAATTAAAGCTGGTCTTCCAGAATCTCTAAAATATTCTCCAATTGCTGCTCCAGCAAACGGTGCATAAACTTGCATTGCTGCAGGATCAGATGCATTTGCTGCTACAATTGTAGTATAATCCATAGCCCCTTTTTCTTCTAACATATTTGCAATGGCTGCAACAGTAGAAGCTTTTTGACCGATAGCAACATAAATACAATATACTGGTTTACCAGCATCGTAAAATTCTTTTTGATTTAAAATAGTATCTAAAGCAACAGTAGATTTTCCTGTTTGACGATCTCCAATGATTAACTCACGTTGTCCTCGTCCAACTGGAATCATTGCATCAATAGATTTAATTCCTGTTTGCAAAGGTTCTGTAACAGGTTCTCTATAAATAACTCCAGGAGCTCTACGCTCCAAAGGCATTTCATACGTTTTCCCTTCTATTGGCCCTTTACCATCAATAGGATTCCCTAAAGTATCAACTACACGGCCAATAACTCCTTCTCCAGCTTTTAAAGAAGCAATACGCTCTGTACGTTTTACTGTAGACCCTTCTCTTACTGATATTGGGTCTCCTAATAATACAACTCCTACGTTATCCTCTTCTAAGTTTAATACGATTCCTTCTAATCCGTCAGCAAAAGAAACTAGTTCTCCATATTGAACATTAGATAATCCATAAACACGAGCAATACCATCACCTACTTGTAATACAGTACCTACTTCGTTTAACGAAGCTTTTGCTTCAAAATTTGTTAATTGTTGCTTTAATATTGCTGAAACTTCAGCTGGTTTAATTGTTGCCATCTTTTTTAATTTGATGTATAATTAAATTTTTGGAATATATTGACTGTTGTCAAATTCCTTTCTTAATTCACTAAAATTGTTTGAAATACTTGCGTCATATTGCAAATCTCCAACTCGTAAAATAAATCCTCCAATAATTTTTGGATCTATAATATTCTCTATACTGGTTTCATTACCTGTAAGCTCAATAACTTTCTTTAATATTTGTGCTTCTAAATTTGTAGTTAACGGAATAGCTGTTGTAACTATTGCCGTATCCATACTTTTTAAGTAGTCATAAATAATAGTATATTGTTGTGCTATTTGCCCTAACATTACCATACGTTTATTGTCATCTAGTAAATGGAATAACCCTAAAGAAATAGCATTTACTTTTCCAGCAAAAATAGCTTCTAAAACTTTCCTTTTGTTAGAAGTTTTAATAATTGGGCTTTTTAACATTGTTTGTAAGTCGTCACTATTTTCAATCGTTTCGTAAATAAGTAACATATCGTTATTTACTTCACCTTCTAGCTTTGACTCCTTGGCTAAGTTTAAAATAGCTTTTGCGTAACGTAATGCTGCTCTTGCTCCTTTCATGATCAATACTTAGTTTAAGGTAACATCTTTAAGCATTCCTTCTACCAGTTTAATTTGGTCTTCTTGAGAAGATAGTTCTTTCTTAAGTATTACTTCTGCAATAACCATTGATAAATCACCTACTTCTTTTTTTAAATGTGCTAAAGCAGCTTGTTTTTCTTGCTCTATAGCAACCACAGCACCATCAATCATTTTTGCTGCTTGTTCTTTTGCGTCTTCTTTTGCTTCTGAAATCAATTTTTCTCTAATTTCACGAGCATCTTTTAACATTGCATCTCTTTCTGCTCTTGCTTCTTTTACAAGCGCTTCATTATCAGCGGTTAAGTTTTGCATTTCTTTTTTTGCAGATTCTGCAGAAGCTAAGGCTTTTTTAATTCCTTCTTCTCTATCATTAACAGCATTTAAAATAGGTTTCCATGCAAACTTTTTTAATAAAAGAATTAGTGCAAGAAATAATATTGTTTGCCAAAAGAACAACCCTATAGAAAATTCACTTAATAACTTATCCATAATATATCTTAATTATAATTGTTGTTTAATTATTAAAAACAGCTACAACCAACCGTTATAGCTGTTTTATTAGTCTCAGCTTATACTGCGAATAACGCAGCAAACCCAATACCTTCAATTAAGGCTGCAGCAATAAGCATTGCTGTTTGAATTTTACCTGTAGCTTCTGGTTGACGAGCAATAGCTTCCATTGCTTTACCTCCAATTTGACCGATACCGATACCTGCACCAATTACGATCAACCCTGCTCCAATCATTTCTAAACCTGTTATATCCATAATATATAAATTAATTAATTAAACATTCAAACTAAAAATTAACTTCTACTAATGCTCATTATGTTCTTCTACAGCCATCCCAAAATACAAGGCTGATAAAATTGTAAAAATATAGGCTTGTAAAGCAGCTACTAACAACTCTAAAATACCTAATACAAATGCTAAGAAAAACGAAAGTGAACTTCCTAACCAATTGTTAAAAATAAACATCAATCCTATTATACTATATAATACAATATGTCCTGCAGTTATATTTGCATACAAACGTATCATTAATGAAAAAGGTTTAATGATTGTTCCTAACAGTTCAATAGGAGCTAATATTATTTTCATTGGAACAGGCACTCCTGGCATCCAGAAGATATGTTTCCAATATTCTTTTTTTGCTGTAAATGTTGTAATAATATATGTAAATATTGCTAAAGCAAAAGTTACAGCGATGCTATTGTTTATATTTACACCGAGTGGACTTAATCCAAATAAATTTACAATCCATATAAAGAAAAAGATAGTTAAAAGATAACTCATGTATCTTTTATAATGCTTTTCTCCAATATTTGGTATGGCAATATCATCACGAATATACAAAACAATTGGCTCTAATAATCTTCCCATTCCTTTTGGCATTCCGTTGTTTTTTTGATATCCTCTTGCCATTCTTTTAAACATGAAAAACATGATTAAAAACACCACAAAAATCATTACTACACTTTTAGTGATAGAAAAATCTAAGGGTTTTGTATTTGTTGGTTTATGCTTTGCATCGTAATTGATGGTTCCTTCAGCATCCGTTTTATAAATCTTGTTATGATATACTTTATAGTAGTTTTCGTCAATTTTTACAAGTGCTTCTCCGTAATGAAATCTAGAAGATGAAAACACTTTTAATCCATTGTCCCATAAAATAACTGGTAATGGAAACCCTCTATGAACTTTTTTACCATTGTCATCAGTAAAAGAATACAAATCAAAATCATAAGAATCTAAAACATGATGATTGATCTCTTCTTTAATTTTAGTTTTTAAATCCTTTTCTTTTTTAGGTGCGTTTGTCACATCACCATCCTCATTGTGTTGAGCTACAGAAACAAACGAAACTAAAAACAGTAAAAACGTAATTTTTTTTATTGAAAATTTTCTTCTCATATCACTCGGATAATAGTGTCTTTAAAATCGGTGCAAATGTAGGTTTTTCTCTTAATACTTAAAAATTATTTACACTTTTATTTTTGAGTAAAAACCGATAGTGCTTTTAATCTTTTTTTTCAGAGGAGTTTAAAAGAAAAATAAGCGATTTAATTTCTATAATTAAACTCAATGTATAAGGTATAAAAAACGTAAGAAACTCTTGTTTTGAGTCACCAGAGGTTTTGTTATAATTAGGGTAGAAAAAAATAAAAAAAATGGTAAATTTAAAAAGGCTTCCGTACATAAAAATATATCCCAAATAATTGTTTGCTTTTTTACTGAAAAACAACATTGTTGTAAATATTAGTATTGCTAATAGATAATTGACACCATATGCCAGAATTATTTGGTGCTCGAAAAGAGGTTTTTTAAAAATCGCCAAAACGGCAAGGTGAATTGCAAAAACAACAATTAAATACAGCGTTGCTTTAAAAACAAAATTAATAATTAGCTTGTTGGTTTTAAGAATCTTTTTCATTAATTTTCTTTAATTGAACCATTAGACTTACTAGCGAGCCTACAAACCCAATAATGATAAATAAAAAGGTAATATATTTTTTTTCGAATTGATAATGAGCATCTATTTTTTTTCCAAAATAGGCCGCAACATAAATGGTAATTCCCATTTGTAAACCAACTCCTGTAAGCCGTATAAACTTATTAAGCGGTTTTTTCTTCTGAGGTTGGTTTTTGCTCATTTGCATTTAATTCTTTTAAGGCGCCTTTCATTGTACAAGATGCGTTAAAAGCGGCTCCTGGTTCTACAGATAATTTTCCTAAAATTACTTCTCCTGCAATAGATGCTGACGCTTTTATGGTGAGCATCTTATTTACTTTTAATTCTCCTGAAAATTTCCCTTCTATATCTGCATTTTCACAAAAAACTTTTCCTTGAACTGATCCTTCTAAACCAATTATTACTCTTCCTTTTGTTTCTAATGTTCCCTCTAAAATTCCATCAATTCTAAAATCTCCATCTGAACTTAAATCGCCAACAATTTTAGTGTTTTTGGCTAAAATATTTCTTTCCATAGCTTTTGGTTTCTTCTGATTATTTTCTTTACTAAACATTGGGGAATGTTTTAATTTAACTGTTTCATTATTTCTTTTGCTCGTTGCCCTTCTTTGGTGTTTCCGTAATTAAAAGACACATATTCTAATGCTTTTTTATACGATTCTTTAGATTGATATTTACCAATTGCCATGGCTTTAAGCAGTTCAAATTTAGCAATTAAATTTGAATCTTTAATTTCTGGAGCTAATTCTATGATTTGAGAAACTACATCAGAGAATTTATCATCTTTATAGATGTAGTACAATTCTTTATAAATTGCTTCTATTTGATCTATTTTTTGGTCGTCTTGTTTTTTGGGTTTGTTCTGTAATATTTCGGCGTATCTAGAAGTTGGATATTCTTCAATTATCAACGCTTTATATTCTTCTGCTTTGCTACTTTTTAGTTCTGAATATAATTGATACAAATGATATTTTGTAGGCAACAACAACATTTTATCTGGTCTCTCTTTTAGCAATCGTTCTAATCTAGAAATTGCTAAATCTACATTTTTAAATTGCTCTTTGTAAATAATTCCTGTTTGATATAATGCCTCATTTCTATTGTAAATCAAAGAATCAATATCTGACTTTGTTTTTGGCAACGCATCTAAATACGTCTTTAATTTATATTTTGGCAGTGAAACGGTAATTGCTGTTTTTATTGAATCTGCTTTTACTTGTTGTTGCTTTTGTTTATCAGAAATTCGCCAATTATCTTCTAAAGGTCTATTTCCCCAAACTTTTTCAAATTCTGTTTTACCAAAATTTAAAGATTGCGTATTGTAAAAATACCATTTGCCTTTTTTGGTTGATTTAATTGAAGATCCACCATTAAAAGAGTTTCCGAAAGAAACTTTTTTTAATTGTTCTTTTGCTGCTTTTTCATCTGCTTTTTTTAGCGTTTCTATATGGGTTTTAAAAAAAGTAATTTGTTCTAGTTTAGATAAGTTAACTATTTTTAAAATACTGTCGTTTGTTTTTAAAATTGTTTCAAAATTTGTTAAAGCTGTCAAATTTTTATGCTTTCTTCTAATCTGCCTTATTCTTTTATCTGTGCTATTTTTTGAAATCTGAATTACGCTATCATAATACGCACTTGCTTGCACAAACAAAGAGTAATCAAACGCAATATTCCCTAGTTTTTCATAGGTATATGTTTTTTGTACCTTATCTCCGTTTAGGATTCTTAACGATGTTTTAAAATCTTGTAAAGCAATGTGCAAACTATCTCTTTTTTCTTCTAATAATCCTTTTTGATAATACAACGCATCTAAATATTTTCTGTTTTCTCTATCTTTAATTAGCGTTTTAAACTTGTTAATTAAGCTAGAAACCATTGAATCATTTGTTGTTGCTTTTGCTAAATCTATATTTGCATAAATTTTAAATTTATATGGTGCTTTTTTAAAGTTGATTAATTTCTGAAAAACAATTGCAGCAGAATCTTTTTTGTTTTCTGAACTGTAAATTTGCCCCAAAACAAACATATTTCTTGCGGCTTGTTCTGTGTTCTTTTGCGTTGCTGTTGCTAGTGTTAATTGCTGAATTGCTCTTTGAATACTATCAGTTTTAACATACGCCATTGCTAAAGCAGTATGTGCTTCTTCTTTAATTCTTGGTTCTAAATCTTCCCCTTTTAAAACAATTTTTAAAGACTCTATTGCAAACTTATCATTGTTTAATCTAATATTTGTTTTTGCTCTCCAAATTCTAGTTTCATTAATTAAATCTGCATACGGATAATTTATAATTACATAATTAAATGCTTCTATTGCGGGAATAAACCGTTGTGTATAATATCTAGATTTTCCTAACAATAAATACGCATCATCTATTTGACTATTGCGTTCTCTACCACCAATATTCATGGAATGTAACTGAATTGCTTTTACCGCTTTTTCTTCGGCTTTATCAAAAGTTGTTAATGGTTTTTCTTCTTTATTATTTGAATTTGGAAAGCCGGGATTTCCACCAAAAAAAGCAATTGAAGTTGGTTTTTCTTCAAAAGTAATAGGTTCTATAAAAAGCTGTTCCCAAAAATTGTCTTTATGTTTTTGGTTAATTTGATCTAATCCTTCTTGAAAAGCCAAATTACCATTATACAAAATATTGTATTTGGTGGTAATAGAGTTGTAGGTTCTATTTGCAAAAGCATCTTTTTTTGTACTACAAGAAAAAAAAGCCGTTATGGCTATCAAAAAAAGTACTATTACGTTTTTATTATTCATAAAATAGATTCAACATCAAAACTTAAAAAAAGCTCCTATTCACAAACATATTTTCTATAAAAATATTGTGAATAGAAGCTGTAAAAATAAGAATAAAATAAGAAAGAATTTACACTGCAAAATAGCTTTCTAATTCTTTTAATGTTTCTGCAGAAGTTTTAATGTCTTTTACAACGTTTCCTTTGTCTAAAACAACAATGCGCTCACAAACTTCTGTAACGTGACTTAAATCGTGGCTTGAAACCAACACAGTAACGTCTTTGTTTTCTGTTAATTCTTTTAGCATCTTTTTTAATCTGATTTGTGTTGTTGGATCTAAATTTGCAAAAGGCTCATCTAAAATTACAACTTGCGGGTTTCCTAAAAGTGCTGCTACAATTCCTGCTTTTTTCTGATTTCCTTTGCTTAAATCTCTTAAGTATTTCTTTTTCCCTAGAATTTCCCCATTAAAAATTTCTTCGAACTGACTTAAAAAGTTTTTGATATCTTCTTTGTTCATTCCGCGTAAATCTCCAATAAAATCAAAATATTCTTCTGCTGTTAAGTAACCGATTAAAAAAGTTTCATCAATAAAAGAACCTGTAAAAGATTTCCAAGCTTCACTTTTATTTATCGTTACTTCGTTATTAATAATTTCTCCCGTTGTTGGTCTAATTAAATCTAGTAAAATATTAAAAAACGTTGTTTTTCCTGCTCCGTTATTTCCAACCAATCCAAAACTTTGTCCTTTCGGAATTTCTAATTCTTCTATATTTAATACTTGTGTAGAACCGTATTTTTTTGTGATATTTTTTGAATGTATCATATTTTTTTGTGTCTTTATTTGTGTTGATTATGCTTTTTGATCAAATGCGTGAATTGCTGCATACTTTTCTTTAATATACTTTTTGGCAATCAAATTCATAAAATAATTTTTTGTTACTAATCCTAAAATTCCGAATCCTGCAATTGCGGCAACTCCTGCATTAAAGCCAAATGGTAAGCTAAATGCGTAAAATAATCCGACAGGAACTAACATTACTGGAATAATTACAATAAACTGTTTTGCGCTTGTTCCTTGTGTGTTTCCAAATCCGCTTGCGTTTAAATCTATTTGTTTTCTGTTAAATGAACCTGCGTATAGTAATACAAGTGTATTAAATCCAATATTAAAAAGTGCTCCTGCAGCAATCATTAAATATTTATCCAATCCAAAATAAATATAAGGAGTTGCTAAAATGAATAAAACAGCAGTAACTACAACCATTAAATACCATTTAGATTCTAAATATTTTCTGTAAGAAAGGTTTTGAGTCATTAACATTTTGTAATACGAACTTTCCCAAGCGGGGATAAATTGTCCGTAGTTTAACACAAATCCGCCAGTAATAAATAACGATGCAAAAATTAAAAACCCTGGCATTTTATCATATGTAGAGCTTGTAAAAAATATTAATCCGTATAAAACAAAAGCAAAAGACATTAAGAAAACGGTTTTTGTTCTTTTGTTTCTCCAAATTAATCTGATTTCATTTTTAATAAACGGCGCCATTTCTCCAAATCGGTTTGCCCAAGATAAATCTGCCGTGTTCGCTTCTTTCACTTTCACTTTTACAGCTCCATCTAAATACAATTGTTGTTTTAATATTTTTTGATTGACGCTATATAAAACAATTAACAATGCAAACGGAATAAGTGTATAAATTGGGTTTTCATAAATTCCGTTAAAAATTGCTTGACTATCAATAGTTACATCGTAAATATTAAAATATTGTAGCGCAATTGTTCCTAATAATAACGTTCCTAAAACGGTTAAAGCAATATTATTTTTATTGATAATAAAGTTTAAAAAATTTGCTGATTGTGTTATTAAAAGCATGCTAAATAACCAGCCTAAAACTCCGGAAGCATCGTAATCTTGTCCTATTAAAACTACAGAAAACGGAATATAAAAAAACAACGAAAAAATGTTAAATGCAGAAAACATAGATTTTCCTAATACATAATTCACCAATTTCCTCTTTTTTATAGGAAGAACAAGTAGCGGTTTTACATTCATTACTGGTAGTTTTTGCATTAAATACCTAAATATTAAATCTCCAATAACTGCAAATAATAAAAAAGAATTTACTACTTGAAACGGGTCTGATTCTGGCATTGTTTTTCTAATGATAAAAAAACTTCCAACGCCAAGGGCTAAAAAGGAAACCATCATGTACAGAGCAAAAAAGCCCATAATAATTTTTAATGCTATCCCTTTTTGCCAATATGATGAACGGAAATATTGTTTCCATTCTAATTTTAAAAATCGTTTAAACATAAGTATTTGGTTAATTGTTTACTGGTTATAAGTGTCTTAAACATGGTTTTTGTTACAAAAAATTATATCATTTTATATTCTGGATAGGTTTCCATTAATAATTCTTCTGCTTTTGATGGCATTACAAATGCTGTAATATAAAAAACAATACACATTAAAGTTGCAAAAATAGCAGCTAAAGAGAGTAAATAAATAGACATTGTCTCAAAATTTGCGTCAGTTAAATTAATTATATTAAATACATTTACAAATACCAATACAGAAAAACCATTTCTTGTTTCTCCTATCATAGATTCTAATAAAAACGTTTTTTCTTTCTGATTTTTCTTCTTCCCCCTGCTTTTAAACAAGTAAAAAAGGTCGACAATTACTAAAATAAAAATTGATGCAAAAATTATCTCTTCTGCGTAAGTTGATTGAAGAACAGTAAAAAACAACATAAAAATTAAACTTGTTGCAATTACTTTAGGTAATGTAAACCATTCTTTTACAAAACGCCATAAAATTTTCCAATAACGTTTGTTCATCGCTTTTTGTTTTTGCTCAACGATATCCATAAAACCAAAAACACCAAATTTTTTAAACGATACATCTCTTGCTTGTTCAAAAGTTAAATGTGGTTTTTCTTCTAAAATTTGTTCAATGTCGTTTGCTAAATGATCTACCAATTCTGTTTGCACATCGTAATGATATACAAAGTGTTCCCTAGTAAATTTGTAGAGTTGTTTTATGTGGTTTTCTGTTAATTTCATTACTTTAGTTTAACAAATGTTTGTATTTGTTGTAGATTATTTTCTTTTCCTTTTTCATAACTCGTATTGCAGCAAATGAATATGCAATTGCAACAAACCAATACACGCTAAAAAAAACAGAATTTATAAAATCAAAATCTGTTGTGGTAGCTATATGCAAAGGAAACACAAGCATTATATATGGCAACCACATTTCTTGCCCTAAATATTCTATCCTGTCTAGTTTTTTTCTGTCCTTCTTTTTAATATTTAAAAAAAACTGACTGTAAGTGAAAAAACTCAATACACTTACATAAAAAAGAATTATCAAAGTTTTACCATTTAAATTTATCGTCAAAAAATAAATAGTTAAAAACACCGCAACTGTAATCGGTAATTTTTTAATTGATGTAAAAAAACCAATAGCTTCATCAATTGTTTTTCTTCGATAAGTTTTATGAATAACTTGTAACTTACTACCTATAAACTTGTTTATGAAGCCTAATTCCTCAGAAAGATATTGAGAAAGATTTCCGTTTCCGTTTGTTTCAAAATCTGAAATAATATGATCTTTCAATTCTATTTTATCGTCTTCAGAACCAAAATTGTATTTCTTTAAAAATCGATCTAAAAAAGCCAATTGCTTTGCTGTTATTTGATATTTACTCTCCATAACTAAAAATTTACTCCAAACTAAATTTAGGGTTTACCAAATGTTGCATCGTTTTTAAAAACTCTTGCATTTCTGCCAATTTGTTTGCCGTTTCTTTGGTTCCGTGTTCTGTAAGTTTGTAGTATTTACGCAAACGATTGCCAATTTTTGCAACCTCAACATCTAACAAGCCATCGGCTTCTAATTTGTGCAACGCTGGGTATAATGCGCCTTCGGTAATTTTTAATTCGCCTTTGGTAAGCTCTTTTACTTTTTGAGTTATTTCATACCCATACATTTTATCATTCTGAGCCAACAATTTTAAAATGATGGTTTGTAAAGAACCTTTAAATAATTTTTGATTTCCCATAACACAAATATACATAATTTTCTTATGTATAAAATTCTTAGGTATTAATTTATAGAAACTCTAACTATCTGTTCGTTATTTGTTTCTTATTTTTGCATTTTTAAAATTAGATTGATGTCGAAATTTCACAAATTAACAATTCAAAAAATTATCAAAGAAACTACGGATGCGGTTTCTATTTTATTTGATGTTCCAACAAATTTAAAAGAAGTGTTTTCTTTTTTTGCAGGACAACATATTACAATAAAAGCAACCATAAATGGTAAAGAAACACGTAGATCATATTCTATTTGTGCTTCGCCAAATAGTAATGAGCTCAAAGTTGCTGTAAAAGCTGTTGAAAATGGGGTATTTTCTGTTTTTGCTACTACAAAATTAAAAGAAGGCGATATCTTAGAGGTGGCAGAACCTGATGGAAAATTTATTTTAAATCCAGAAGCAAACAAAAACTACATTGCATTTGCTGCCGGGAGCGGAATTACACCTGTTTTATCAATGATAAAAGCAGTTCTAGAAGCTGAAAACGCATCTACTTTTACGTTGATTTACGGAAATAAATCTATCGAAAGCACCATTTTTAAAAGCGAATTAGAAGCTCTTTTAGAACAACATCCAAATAATTTTAATCTACATTACGTTTTTAGTAGAGAACGAATTTCTGATTCTAAATTTGGTAGAATCGACAAAGGAATAACCAACTATTTTGTTAAAAACATTCATAAAGAAATCACTTTTGACGCGGCTTTTTTATGTGGCCCAGAAGAAATGATTCACATCGTTTCTGACACTTTAAAAGAAAATAATTTTGCAGAAAACACTATTCATTTCGAATTGTTTACTGCCTCTACAGAAGAAAGCTCTATAGAAATTGAAGAAGGTAAAACAGAAATTACCGTGTTGTTAGATGATGAAGAAACAACCTTTACGATGAACAAAACAGACGATATTTTAGCAGCTTCTTTACGTAATAATTTAGACGCTCCTTATTCTTGTCAAGGAGGTGTTTGTAGCAGTTGTCTGTGTAAAGTTACCGAAGGGAAAGCTATCATGACAAAAAACAGTATTTTAACGGATGGTGAAGTTGAAGATGGTTTTGTTTTAGCTTGTCAGGCACATCCAACAACTTCAAAAATCACCATAGATTTTGATGATGTTTAATAACAAATTGTATCTTTAAAAAATGGATTTCTACGATATAAAAAATGCAATAATTCTTGGGTTCTTACTTTCATTTATGATTGGTCCCGTATTTTTTATGTTGATACAAACCAGTATTTTAAAAGGCGCAAGAGCTGCAATTATGTTTAATGTTGGTGTAATTTTGGGCGATGTTTCTTTTATTGTAATTGCGTATTTAGGAAGCAGACATTTGTTAGAACGAATTAAAGACGATCCTCGATTGTTTTTTATTGGCGGATTGATTTTAATAATTTATGGGTTGATAATCTATTTTGATAAATCTAACAAAAAAGAAGTAGAAAATACGCCAATCATAGAAATTCCAGTCAGTAATAATTACTTAAAATTATTGCTTAAAGGATTCTTTTTAAACTTTATAAATATTGGTGTTTTAGGGTTTTGGTTGGGTTTAATTGTTGTTATTGGACCAACGTTAGATATGAATCCAAATCATATTTTTTGGTACTTTACTACAATTATTATTAGTTATTTTACTACTGATTTAGGAAAGATTTTCTTAGCTAAAAAATTAAAAAAGAAGCTAACTGCAAATGTAATTTACAAGATTAAAAAATCTATGGGTATTTTGTTGATTATTTTTGGTGTTGGTTTAATGCTTAAAGGTTTTATCCCAAAAGAAAAACTAAATTTAGACAACTTTATAGAGCAAGTTGAAAAATAAAAAGCTGTTTCAAAAGTAAATTAAGCTCTCATTTCGACTGTAATGGAGAAATCTAAATTAGTAAAATAAGAATATCAATTTTTCGACTTTATTACATTTCGCTCAAAATGACAAAAACTTTTCAAACAGCTCCTTTTTTATGTGTTTATCTAAAATTATTTTGCTTCGTAAACATTGTTTTTTCTATCAATATCTGCCATTAATTTAGAAGTATCTATCTCTACTTTTTTAATGTCTTTTGTTACAGAAAAAGAATAGGTTGGGTGAGCCCAAGTCCAATCTTCAATAACCGTTGCATCTGTTGGTTTGTTGCCTCTCATCATTCTTAACGGAATATTAAAGTTTTCTGTTGATCCGTCTGCATAAGTAACAGCAACATCAATAGGCATTGGCATTTTACCAACTCTTTTCAGTGTAATTTTTTTACCTTCAACACTTTCGATACTATAATCTATTGTATGTGTCGTTTCTGCCCATTCATTTAAATACCAATCAAGCTGTAAACCAGAAACTTTTTCTGCTGTTCTTTTAATATCGTTTGGTGTTGGATGTTTAAAACTAAAATCTTTGTAGTATTTTTTGAGTGTTTCTTTTGTATTATCTTCTCCAATAATATAGTTTAATTGAGTTAAAAACATACTTCCTTTTGTATAACTTGCAACACTGTATGCTGTGTTTAAATTAAATCTATCTGCATGTGTAGATAATGATTCTTCAATATCTTCTTTTACCACATAAAAATAACCTCTATAACTGCCGTTGCTTGGTTTTCCTTCGCCTTTTCTTAATACTTTATTAGATGCTAATCCAGAAATATACGATGTAAATCCTTCATCCATCCAAGGGTGTTTGCTTTCGTTATTTGCTAAAATTTGTTGAAACCAAGTATGTGCTAATTCATGAAAAATAGTTCCAATATTATTTCTTTTTCCGCCACCAGCAACAAATGTTGCCATAGCATATTCCATTCCTCCGTCTCCTGCTTGAATAACTGAATATTGTTTCCAAGGATATGGTCCAACGTTTTCGCTAAAAAACTCCATTGCTTTAGCTGTTAAAGGTTGGTTTTTTGTCCAGTTTTCTTTATTATACTCTCTGTCTTTATAGAAAAAATGTAAATCAGGTCCATTTTTCATTTTATAAATATCGTGTATGTATTCGTCATCCGCAGCCCAAGTAAAATCATGTACTCTTTCTGCTTTAAAATGCCAAGCTAATTTAGCGCCTTTTTGAATGTTTAATGGTTTTGTTTTGTCTTCGTAACCGTGACCTATTTCTTGCGGATTTTGTAAGTTTCCTGTTCCGCCAATTGTATAGTTTTTATCAATTCTAAGTGTTACATCAAAATTTCCCCAAACTCCTTGAAACTCTCTAGCAATATATGGATGTGCTTGCCATCCTTCAAAATCATATTCAGCCATTTTAGGATACCATTGCGCCATAGACATTGCAATATCATCTCTACTATTTCTTCCTGCTCTACGAATATGCACTGGTAATTGTCCGTCAAACTCCATATCAAAAGTCACTTTTGATCCTGCTTTAATTGGTTCGTTTAAAGTAACTTCTAAAACAGTTCCTGCAACTTCAAACTTTACGTCTTTACCGTTTTGTTTTAACGATTTAATTTTTAAATAGCCTATTTCACTCGGTTTTAATATTGCAATTCTGCTTGTTACTTTTCCGTTTTCACGAACAATCATTCTACCATCTGGGTCTGCGATACTTTGTAAACGTGCATCCATTTCGCTTCCTGGTTGAAATGCATTGTAATACAAATGATAATAAACGTTGTTTAAATCGTCTGGCGAATTATTTGTATACACTAATTTTTGAGTTCCACTGTATTGAAATTTTTCTACATCAACATCAACATCCATTGTATAATCTACTTGTTGTTGCCAATAGCCACTATTAGAATTAGTAGAAGCAGATTGTTTGTAAACAGTGTTTTTTATTTCTCCACAAGAAATCATTAATGATAATGATAACGCTACGAATAAAAATTTTTTCATGATAATCTTAATTTTAGTTGGTTTGTGATCTTTAATTTTAAAAAAGAGTATTCGTAAATCTACTACTCTTTTTTTATATGTTAATTTGTTTTAAGTATTTTATTTACCATAAACCATTCGGTCTGCCATTTTTAATGCATTATATGCGTTCACAATTCTACCGGTTACAGATAATTCTGAAAAAGGAACTTTTATTCCTGTTGGATTTGTTTGAGAGGCTGAACCTGGTTTAATAACTTCAAAATCTATTTTTGTTCCAGAATTCATAATAATATGTTTCACTTGTTTTGCAGACAGTTTTGGATAATACGAACGAATTAATGCTGCAACACCAACTACTCCTGGTGCGGCCATTGATGTTCCATTAAAATATTCGTATTCATTTTCTGGAATTGTAGAATAGATTTGAACTCCTGGCGCAAAAATATCAACATTTATTTTTCCATAATTAGAAAAAGCTGCGGGTAAATTTTCATTATAATTAGAACTCATTGCCCCTATAGTAAGTACATTATCTGAAAATTCTGTTTGTAAATCTTTTGAATCATTTGGGAAATTATTTTTAACATCAATATTGTTTCCATCGTTTCCTGCTGCATGAACAATTAACACATCCTTTTCTTCAGCGTATTTAATGGCGTCATAAACCCATTGTTTATTTGGTGAATATGATTTTCCAAAACTAGCGTTGATTACTTTTGCACCATTATCTACAGCATATCTAATTGCTAACGCAACATCTTTATCATATTCATCTCCATCAGGAACCGTTCTTACAGCCATTATTTTGACATTGTTTGCAACACCGTTCATTCCGATTCCGTTATTTCTTACCGCTCCAATAATCCCAGAAACGTGTGTTCCGTGCGCTTCATCTTTTACTTTAGGATTTGTTTTATTATCTCCATAATATTTTGTTGAAAAATCTTGCTCATTATCTCCTAAGGCTTTTCTATAATCGGTTTTTAAATTGTTTTCGTTAACTACTTCTTCTGCAATTTTAATTTCTCTTTTGATTTCTGAAATTCCTTGTGTCAAAGAACTTAAACCAAAACCATATATTTGTTTAGCAATATTTGCGCTTTGCATGACTGCTATATTATCTGATTTAATTAAACTTACATCCTCTTTTGTATAGTCTTTCTTTTTTAAGTGGTTAGATAATGTATTGTCTGCAAATTGAACCGCTTGTAACATTTGATTAAATCTAATCTTGTTTTCTGATGCGTCTTTGGTTTTTTTATCTTGAGCATCTTTAATGATTTTATACGTAGCTTCATCAACTAATTTTGGGTTTTTAAGAATTCTTTCAACTTCGGCGTTTTCTTTATAGATTGGTCCTAGAAAGTTCCACCCATTAATATCATCTACATAACCATTATTATCATCATCTTTTCCGTTATTTTGTGTTTCTTTTTTGTTGACCCAAGCAACTGCACTTAAATCTTTGTGCTTTAAATCTGTTCCAGAATCTACAACACCAACAATAACTTCAACTCCTTTTTTACCTTCTAAAAAGGTATATGCTTTGTCAACACTCATTCCCGGAATTGTATCAGTTGCTAAATCTAAATGACCCCAAGTTTCTTTTTGAATTTTTGTAAGTGGTGCTTTTTTTGCCGAAATAACAACAACATTATTTGTTCCGGTTGGCACAGGAATCGTATTTACTGTTTTACATCCTGTGAATGCTATAGCAATTACACTTGCTATATAAAGTGGTTTAAAAAATTTCATGTTCTCTATTTTCTTAATTAAATATATCTGTAAACTTAAATGTATCTTTTAATCGTACTCCTTTTTCAGTATTTTTTACTGTACAAAGTTCTGTAGCTGCATCGTGTTCTAAAAATAAAAAATATTCATTGTCTGCCGCTTCATTTAAAAATTGTGCTTTTTCTTTAATTGTTAATAAAGGTCTTGTATCGTAACCCATAACATATGGCAAAGGAACGTGCCCAGTTGTTGGTAATAAATCTGCCATAAAAACAATCGTTTTTTCTTTATATTTTATTTTAGGAAGCATTTGTTTGTCTGTATGACCGTCCATAAACAACACCTCAAAACCAACATCTTTAATGCCGTTTTTTATAAAATTTAACTGTCCGTTTTCTTTAATTGGTTGAATGTTTTCTATTAAAAAAGATGCTTTTTCTCTTGGATTCGGAATGGTTGCCCATTTCCAATGGTCTTCATTAGACCAAACTTTTGCGTTTTTAAAAGCTGGCATAAATCCTGTTCTATCTTTATTCCATTGAATAACGCCACCACAATGATCAAAATGTAAATGAGTTAAAAAAACATCAGTAATATCATCTCTATGAAAACCCAAGTTAGCTAATGAAACATCCAAAGAAAAATCTCCGTACAAATAATAATATCCAAAAAACTTTTCGGTTTGTTTAGAGCCAAGACCTGTGTCAATCAGTGTTAATTTTTCTCCATCTTCTATAAGCATACAACGCATACTCATAGAAATTAAATTATTTGAATCCGCAGGGTTTGTTCTTTGCCAAATAGATTTTGGAACTACGCCAAACATGGCACCACCATCAAGTTTAAAGTTTCCTGTTTCTATTGGATGTATTTTCATAATAACAAAGATGCAGAAAAAAACAGGATTTTTTTGTTAAATAAACCAAAAAACACATCGAAATTTCGATGTGTTTTTTTTGAGGTGTCGAGCGGATTCGAACCGCTGTAGATGGTGTTGCAGACCACTGCCTAGCCACTCGGCCACGACACCTTTTGAATTGGCAAATTTAAGTAAAATTCCTATTTAGACAAGGTTTTTTTACGCTTTCCTTTTTTTAGTGATTATAATTTTTACTTCTGCTACATTACCGCCAATTGGTGGGTTTATTTTTGCAACGCAAATGGTTGCTTTTTTAACCATTGTAAGTTCCTTAAAAATTCTATTAATAATTCTTTGAGCAACATGTTCTAGTAACTTAGATCTAATTGCCATTTCTTCTTTTACGATAAAGTTTAAGTGTACATAATCTACTGTATCAATTAATTCGTCTGTTTTTGAAGAATTTTGTAAATTTGCTTTAATTTTAATATCAACTCTATAATTAGAGCCAATTTTTGCTTCTTCATTTAAACAACCGTGGAAGGCATAAATTTTAATATTGTTTACTTGTATAATTCCCATAGAACAAAAGTATTAAAAGTTAAGGAAGATTTTAAGTTTAGATACCTAAAAATATAAAAATGAACTACATAAAAAAGATAGCCAAATTAATACTTCTTACAGTTGTGTTTGCAAATTTTACTTCTTGTATTATTAATGATAACATCAAAGACACTTCTATTTTAATTGACCCAGGAAATGATCCTAATTTTAAAATAATTGTTAATACAGATAGTCAATTTAAAGACTTTAACAGAAAAATTGTTGTTTTTGATATCCCTATTTTTGCGTTTAAAAGTGTTGCTGATTCAAAATTGATTCATGTTGCTAATATTTTAGCACAATATTTAGACAATGATGAGGATGATGTAATTGATAACACTACCGTTCACACACAATTAAAAACAGGTAAATCTTTTATTTATTTATGGAAAACGACTGCAGAAAGAGATGCTTTTATTCCTCCAAGCGGTTACAATGTGTATAATATAAGTGCTGATGCTGTAAATATTATTTGGCATTCAAATGGTCGTACAGGTAATTTTGATGGATCTATCGAATCTGTTTGGAATTTTATCTCTAAAAATGGACATGAAGTTTCATATCCAGCCATATTTAGTAGTCAAGCTAATTCTAAAATAAGCGATGCAATGAATACCGCTCGTGGTGGTGTTTTTCAAAATCCACCAGCAAATTATCCTACAGGAGCTTGGTACACAAATACTGAGACAACTTGCGATTTTTCTTGTCAAGTAACAAAATATAATTTTTGGGTTCTTTCTTCTATGTTGGGCGCAAATGAAAATCGATTAACAGATATTCAAAATGAATGGATTTTAAACACAAGTGCTAAAGTACAATCAGGCGATGTTAAAGCTTGGACAGTTTTCACAAATACAGCTTATAAATTACCTTCTACTTTACCAGACGGAACCTACAAACATTAAGAATATATTCTCATTAAAAATCCTTTCAAATTATATGAAAGGGTTTCTTTTTTAATAGAACCAACCTCAACTATTTTGCTTAATTTTGTAGCTTCAATCTTAAGAGAATATGTCAGAAGAAAAAGTATCGCTCAACTTTTTAGAGCAAATTATTGAAGAAGATTTAGCAAACGGAATGCCAAAAGAAAACTTGCGCTTTCGTTTTCCACCAGAACCAAATGGATATTTACATATTGGTCATACAAAAGCAATTGGTATAAGTTTTGGTTTGGGATTAAAATATAATGCTCCAGTAAATTTGCGTTTTGATGATACAAATCCAGCAAAAGAAGAGCAAGAGTATGTGGATGCAATTAAAAAAGATATTTCTTGGTTAGGATATCAATGGGCAAATGAATTGTATTCTTCTGATTATTTTCAGCAATTATATGATTGGGCTATTTTATTGATAAAAGACGGAAAAGCGTATGTAGATTCGCAATCATCCGAAGAAATGCGTGTGCAAAAGGGAACGCCAACTGAAGCTGGAACAAACAGTCCATTTAGAAATCGTTCTGTGGAAGAAAACTTGGAAATCTTTCAAGGAATGAAAGACGGAAAATTTAAAGAAGGAGAACATACATTGCGTGCAAAAATTGATATGGCGAGCCCAAATATGTTGCTTCGTGATCCGATGATGTACAGAATTATGTACAAAGAACATCACAGAACTGGCAACGATTGGTGTATTTATCCAATGTATGATTGGACGCATGGAGAAAGCGATTATATTGAACAAATTTCACATTCTTTATGTTCTTTAGAGTTTAAACCTCACAGAGAATTGTACGATTGGTTTCGTGATAATGTGTACGAATACAGTAAATCTGAATATCCAAATCCACCAAAACAACGCGAATTTTCTCGTTTAAACTTAAGTTATACCGTTATGAGTAAACGTAAGTTGTTAACCTTGGTAGAAAACGGAATCGTTAAAGGTTGGGACGATCCAAGAATGCCAACAATTTCTGGTTTACGAAGACGTGGTTACACACCAAATTCTATCAAAGAATTTATAAAAACAGTTGGCGTTTCTAAACGTGAAAACGTTATTGATGTAGCACTTTTAGAATTTAAAATTAGAGAAGATTTAAACAAAACGGCAAATAGAGTTATGGCAGTTTTAGATCCTGTTAAAGTGATTATTGATAATTATCCTGAAGGAAAAGAAGAAATTTTAATTGCAGAAAACAATCAAGAAGACGAAAGCGCTGGTTTTAGAGAGGTTCCTTTTTCAAGAGAAATTTATATAGAACGAGAAGATTTTAGAGAAGAAGCAAATAAAAAATTCTTTAGACTTAAATTAGGAAAAGAAGTTCGTTTAAAGAATGCTTATTTTATTACTGCAACAAGTTGTGAAAAAGATGAAAACGGAGAAATTACAGTTATTCATTGCACCTATGACCCGTTGACAAAGTCGGGAAGCGGAACAGAAGAAAGCAAACGTAAAGTAAAAGGAACCTTGCACTGGGTGTCTGTAAAACACGCTGTAAAAGCAGAAGTAAGAGCTTATGATCGATTGTTTTTAGAGGAAGCTCCAGACGCACATAAGGACAACGATTTTATGGAGTTTATCAACCCAAATTCTTTAGAAATTATCAATGCTTTTGTTGAACCAAGTTTGCGATCTGCTAAAATTGGAAACCGTTTTCAATTTCAACGTTTAGGGTATTTTAATGTTGATGCTGATTCTACTTCCGAAAAATTGGTTTTTAATAAAATCGTTGGCTTAAGAGATAATTGGGGAAGTAAAAACTAAAAAAAAGTGGTTTCTATTTAATTTTTAATGATTTCCCTATTGCTTCTAACTCAAAAATAAAATCTCTTTTATCTACTGATGGCGCATATGTAAAGCCTTCAAAAACAATTAATCTATTATTCTTTTTATCAATAACAGTATAATTTAAAAAAGGACCAGCCATAAAATCGTTTTTTACCTCCCATTTACCTCTTGTTTCAAATGCTTTTTTGTTATCAATAACAACTTCTAATGTTTGGGGAGTAAAAGCTGCTTCAGTAATCATATACATTCCTTCTTTAGAACCAATTATATATTTTTTTCCTATTTCGTTTCTGTGGTTTAAAATATTATTGTTAATATCTAAATCAAATTCTTCTGCTAAAGGAACTGAATATACTAAAATATTACTTGTTCCATCTCCTTGAGCAATTCCGCTCATTAAATGTTGTCTTAACCACAAAAATTCCCCATTATCTTCTACTGTTCTAAAATCAGTTGGTATTGTTAAAGATATTCCTAGTTTTTCTAATGTTTTAAACTTAGAATCATCAATTCTTTTATTATAAAATATTTCTTGAAGTTGTTTAATATCAGAGTCTCTAAAGGTTTTAACGATTTCTTTTTTGTATTTATCTAATTGAGTATTTAATCCCTCTTTATCTTTAGCGGTAACATAAACTAATGTTTGAGGTTTTGAAAATAAATCGTTTTGAATGCGAAAGGAATCTTTTTCTCCTTGTTGAACAAATAATACATTTCTATACTTATTCATCATACTTCCAAAACCTTTAGGTGCTATTTGAGTAACACTAAATGTGGTTTCTGGCTGAGGCAAACCAACTACCAATTTTCCTAAAAAATTTCTAAGGTTATCACCAACTTTACCAGACCAGTCTTTTGCTTCTATTACAACAAGAAGATGATTTGATTTTCCAAGAGAACTACTTAATACAAAAGCTTCTTTTGCGTCTTGACACGATGTTAAAAAAAGTAATAGCGCTACTATTGTAAATCCTTTTTTCATTTTTATCAATTTAAAGTTTTAATTATCTTGATGTATTCTTCAAATATTGTTCCATTTTAAGAATACTGTCTTTTTTTTGCTTATAATCTTTTTGGAAAAATAGTAAGTCTTTGTCCAATTTTTAAATTAGTGTTTCTTAAACGATTCCATTTTTTAATTTGACTAACCCGAACGCCAAATTTTTTAGCTATTTTTCCTAAGTAATCTCCGCCACGAACTTTATATCTTATTCGTTGATTTAATTCTAAATATTTTGGTAATGGTTTTTCTCTTTTAGCATTATCTTCATCAACCAACGTGTAAAGTTCTTTTTCTTTTGTTAAAAAATTTACCGTTCTATTTCTTGGAAGCGTAACTGCATAATTTTTTCCTTTTACAAATGGTATAATATCTAGTTTATACTCTGAATTTAAAAACTGTAACATTTCTGTTTCTATTCCAGTAACTTCTGTAATTTGGTCAAATGAAACTGTCTTTTTAACTTGAATTGTATCTGTTTCAAAATGGTAAATTGGTGGGTTTTCTGGTGCCAAACCATGTTCTTTTGCATATTTAAAAATATACAACGTTGCATAAAAGGCAGGAACATATCCGGCAGTTTCTGTTGGTAAATACTGACGAATATTCCAATAGTTTTGATATCCTCCAGAACGTTTTATTGCTTTAGAAACATTTCCTGGTCCAGAATTATATGCAGCTAAAGCTAAGTCCCAATCACCAAAAATATCATATAAATCACTTAAATATTTACATGCAGCAATGGTTGCTTTTATTGGATCTTGCCGCTCATCAACATAAGAGCTTACGTTTAATTTATATTGCTTTCCGGTTAAATACATAAATTGCCAAAGACCACTTGCACCAACTTTTGACCTTGCTCTTGGATCTAATGCAGACTCTACAATTGCTAAATATTTCATTTCTAACGGAACATCAAACTGATCTAAATATTTTTCGAACATCGGAAAATAATACTCCGCTTTTGCCATTAATCTTGGATAGTATTTTTTTCTATATTTTAAATAAGAGTTAATTACATTTTCTAAAATAGGATTGTATTCTATAAAAAAAGGCGACGTATTATCTAAGTGTTTTAAACGTTCTTTTAATACATTTGTCGGAATTTTTTCTTCAGGGATTTCTTTAACATCTAATCCTTTTATTACATAATTAATGTTAGTTGTTAAAGGAGATTTGTATTGTGTTTCTATAATTAAACTGTCTATTAAAGATAAATCTTTATCGCTAAAGAATCCTTTTTTTGTAACACTTTTTAACGAATCGCTTGCAATGCTATCAAGCTTTGCTTGTCCTAATAAAGAAAAAGATAAAAAAAGAAGTAAAAATGTAATTTTTTGATGGTTCATATTTTAAAAATCTAATTCAACAACAATCGGGCAATGGTCAGAATGTTTTGCTTCTGGTAAAATATAAGCTCTAGAAATATTTGTTTTAATAGGTTCTGCAATCATTGCATAATCTAATCGCCAGCCTTTATTATTGGTTCTAGAATTTGCTCTATAGCTCCACCAAGAAAATTCTTGTTTGTCTTTATGTAAATGCCTAAAACTATCTATAAAACCGCTTTTAATAAAATTACCAATCCATGCTCTTTCTTCAGGTAAAAATCCAGAAACTCCTTTCATTTTCGGATTGTGAATGTCTATTTCTTGATGACAAATATTATAATCTCCACAAATTACCAAATTCGGGATTTCTTTTTTTAGCTCATTAATATATTCTTGAATTTCTACCATATATTTAAGCTTAAAATCAAGTCTAGCATCGTTTGTTCCAGAAGGTAAATACATACTCATTACAGAAACTTCGTCAAAATCTACGCGCAAATTTCTTCCTTCAAAATCCATCGACTCAATTCCTGTTCCGTACTCTACATGATTTGGCTTTTCTTTGCACAAAATCGCCACAGAAGAATAGCCTTTTTTTTCTGCCGAAAACCAATAATGATACGGATATCCAGCGGCTTCAAATTCTAACACATCAAGTTGCTCTTTATGGGCTTTTGTTTCCTGAATACAAATAACATCTGGGTTTGCGGCTTGCAACCAATCTAAAAAGCCTTTTTTTAAAGCCGCTCTAATTCCGTTAACGTTGTATGAGATTATTTTCATTTAATCTAAAATGATTGGTTTTTTAAGAAATATCCAAGTAATTTGAGTTTTTTCTCCAGTTTGTGTACTTATTTTCTTTTTTCTTGGTGATAAAAATACAGCAACTCCGGCAGCAATAACTGCTCTTTTCATTCCGTTTTTCATTCCTATAATAACATCAAGAAAAAAAATTAAAAAAAAAGTGATACTAAAAATCACTAAAAATAATCTTTTTGCTAAATATTCCATCTTAAAATTTCATTTCAGCGATTTCTCCTTCAATAATTAAAGTTCCTTCGGTAGCATTTTTAATTTCCTCTACAGAAACCCCAGGAGCTCTTTCTAATAAATGAAATGCACCGTTTTTAATTTCTAAAACAGCTAAATTGGTTACTACTTTTTTAACGCAAGCAACTCCTGTAAGTGGTAAAGAACATTTCTTTAATAATTTAGATTCTCCTTTTTTATTCGTGTGCATCATGGCAACAATAATATTTTCTGCGGATGCTACTAAATCCATTGCGCCGCCCATTCCTTTTACCATTTTACCTGGAATTTTCCAATTGGCGATGTCTCCATTTTGTGCAACTTCCATTGCTCCAAGAACAGTTAATTGTACATGTTGCCCTCGTATCATTGCAAAGCTCATTGCAGAATCAAATAAAGAACCGCCATTTAAAATTGTAACCGTTTGTTTTCCTGCATTAATTAAATCGGCATCTTCTGTTCCTTCAATAGGAAAAGGTCCCATTCCAAGTAATCCGTTTTCTGATTGAAACTCAACATCAATTCCTTTAGGAATATAATTTGCCACCAATGTAGGAATACCAATTCCTAAATTTACATACCATTTATCTTGTAATTCTTGTGCAATTCTTTGTGCTATTTGTTCTTTAGATAATGCCATTTTGTTACGATTTAGGAGTTACTGTTCGTTGTTCAATTCTCTTTTCGTAATCTTTTCCTTGAAAGATTCGTTGTACAAAAATCCCTGGAATATGAATTTGATTAGGATCTAATTCACCTGCTTCAACTAATTCTTCAACCTCAACAACTGTTATTTTACCAGCCATTGCCATCATCGGATTAAAATTACGCGCTGTTCCTTTAAAAATTAAATTCCCTGCAGCATCTCCTTTCCATGCTTTTACAAAAGCAAACTGAGGGTTAAACGCGTGTTCTAAAACGTACATTTTTCCGTTAAACTCTCTTGTTTCTTTTCCTTCTGCAACTTCAGTTCCATAACCTGCTGGTGTATAAAAAGCAGGAATTCCAGCACCTGTTGCTCTGCAACGCTCTGCTAATGTTCCTTGTGGAATTAAATCTACTTCTAATTCTCCAGACAACATTTGACGCTCAAATTCATCATTTTCTCCAACATAAGAGGAAATCATTTTTTTTATTTGACGTTTTTGTAATAACAACCCAAGACCAAAATCATCTACACCTGCATTATTAGATATACATGTTAAATCTGTGATTCCTAATCGTACCAATTCTGAAATGCAGTTTTCTGGAATTCCACACAACCCAAAACCTCCTAACATAAATGTCATTCCGTTTTCAACTCCATGTAAAGCTTCTGCTACATTTTTTACTACTTTATTTATCATCTTTATAGAATTAAAAGTCTGTATCTCCTTTTTTAATTACTGGTATTTCTTTTTCATCAACCTTTTTAACATCACCACAATCTAAACGAATAGAAATCGGATTTTCAGGTTTCTCAAAATCTTCTTTGCTGATATTTAACGTTGGATCTTCATAACATTTTCTCATAAAAATTGCCCACGTTGGTAACGACATTGATGCTCCTTGTCCTTTTCCAATTGTTTCAAAATGAATAGCATTGTCTTCTCCACCAGTCCAAACGCCAGTTGCTAAATTTGGTACAACTCCCATAAACCAACCATCTGTGTGATTTTGTGTCGTTCCTGTTTTTCCTGCAATCGGATTTTGAAATCCGTACGGATAACCTGTTACATAATCTGGTCTTTCTGATGTTGTTCTTAATCGAATTCCAGATCCTGCAGTTGTTACTCCTTTTAATAAATCTAATACAACATAGGCAGATTCTTCACTCAACACTTCTTGTGTTTTTGGTGTAAATTGGGTTAAAACTGTTCCGTTTTTATCTTCAATTCTAGTTATTATCATTGGTTCTACACGCAATCCTTTATTTGCAAACATTGCGTATGCACTTACCATTTCGTACAAAGATAGTTCAACTGTTCCCAATGCAATTGATGGAGTTTCTGGAATTATTCTTTCTATTCCAAGGGCTTGTTTAGCTAATCTTGAAACATTTTTAGGACCAACCATATCTATTAATCTTGCAGACATTGTATTTACAGATTTTGCTAATCCCTCTTTTAAACTTAATTCCCCTTTGTACCTTAACGAATTATCTCCAGAATTTCTTGGTGTCCAAGATTCAGGATTCCCATACTTTCCTGCCTTAATGGTATAAGGAGCAATAGGATATTTATCACACGGAGATAGTTTTAATTGATTAATTGCTGTTGCATAAACAAAGGGTTTAAATGTAGAGCCAACTTGCCTTCTTCCTTGTTCTACATGATCGTATTTAAAGTGTTTATTATTAATTCCTCCAACCCATGCTTTTATATGACCTGTTTGTGGTTCCATAGACATCAGGCCAGAATGTAAAAAATACTTATAATATTTTATTGAATCTGCCGGTGTCATTATTGTATCTCTATCTCCTTTCCATGAAAATATTTTCATCTTTCTTTTTCTAAGAAAAGAAGCTTCTATTTCTTTTTCTGGTGTGTCTAGTTTTTTCATTTCTCTCCAGCGATCAGAGTTTTTCTTTGCTCTGGTTAAAATCATTTCTATTTGTTCTGGTTCTAAATCATAGAAAGGAGCCGTTTCGTTGCTTTTTTGCTCTGTGTTAAAATAGGATTGTAAATTCGAAATATGTGCTTTTACAGCTTCTTCTGCGTATTTTTGCATACGAGAATCTATGGTTACATATACTTTTAATCCGTCAGCATAAATATTGTATTTTTCTCCGTTTGGTTTTGGATTTGTCTTTACCCATTGTTTTAAATATTCTCTTAAATATTCTCTAAAATAGGTGGCATATCCATCACTATGGCTTTCTGGGGTAAAGTTTATTTCTAAAGGTAATTTTTGCAAAGAATCTTTTTCTTGGGTTGATAAAAATCCGTTTTTTTCCATTTGACTAAAAACAACGTTTCTTCTAATAAACGATTTATTTTTTGAAACACTTCTGTTTGGATTGTATTGTCTAGGATTTTTTAGCATTGCTACTAAAACAGCAGATTCTTCGATTTTTAAATCTTTTGGCTCTTTTCCAAAATAGATTCTTGCTGCTGAACGGATTCCAGAAGCGTTAAACAAAAAACCTTGCGTATTCAAATACATGGCAATAATTTCTTCTTTTGTATATTGTTTTTCTAATTTAATAGATACAACCCATTCTTTTAGTTTTTGAGCAATTCTTTTAAATGTATTTCCAGAGGCTCTTTTTGTAAAAAGGTTTTTAGATAATTGTTGTGTAATTGTACTTGCTCCTCCGCCTTTTCCAAGTTTAATAATTGCTCTTGTGGTTCCTCTAAAATCGATTCCTGAATGTTCATAAAAACGTTCGTCTTCTGTTGCAATTAACGCGAGTACTAAGTTTTTAGGTAAGTCTTTAAATTTTATTGGTGTTCTGTTTTCATATGCGTATTTTCCAAGTGTTTTACCATCAAAAGAAATTATTTCTGTAGCTAAATTATTTTGCGGATTTTCTAATTCTTCAAATGTTGGTAATGCACCAAAAACACCCCAAGAAGCTAAGAGAAACAATAATAAAACGAATGCAAATCCACCAATTATAATTCCCCAGAACCATTTTATATATTTTTTAAAATCTGTTGTTTTTTTCTTCACTTTTTTTTATTTATTTTCTATTCTAAATCCAACTTCAGTAATTCCTTTTAAACTTTCTATACCATCAATTTTTCCACTTTTTCTCATTGCTTGAGTTACTGAAACAACATATTCTCCAGACATTGGAAAAACGACATTTTCTTTATAAAACAATTTATTTTCTTTTATTCCTGTAAATCCATTTCCCAAGAAATGCCCAGAATTATCTGTCATCTCATATTCTAAAGTATCTACAATTTTCTTTCCCGTTGGAAATTTTAATGTTGTTATTAAAAACAAATTGCTATAACTGTATTTTTGGTTGTTTCTAATATTTAAAAACAACTCTTTTTTGTTGATGGTGTCTTTAATTTCAAAATGAAACAAAACAGTATTTTTACTTTCCCAAGAATTGTTAGCAATAGAAACATAAGAATCATATTCTCTTTTAGAATCACAAGAAATGATACTAAAAGCAACAAAAACAAATACAATAAATTTATTCTTGTTTGTTTTCATTAGAATTGGTTCTATTTTGGTTTTTGTTGCGATTGTTATTTTTACGAAATGGCTTCTTAGTTGGTTTATTTTCGGCAACATTTGTTGCTGCAGCTGGTTTGTTCTGATTTGGGTTTCTCTTTTGTTTTGGTTGATTTGGTTTATTAGTGTTTTGAGCTCTTACAATTTGTTTTTTGTTTCTATTTCTGTTATTTTTTCTACGTCCTTTTTTCTGTTTAGGAGCGTCAAAACGTGTTAAACTATCTTGCCCAACAACATTTTCGAAATCTGCTTTTTCCTCAACTAAAACATCAGATTCGTAATCTTCTAACGGAGCAACTTCTTCATTATTTTTATTCAATTCAATTATTTCATTTACTTGATCTAATGTTAACTGAAACCACTTAAAGCTATTGTCTTTATATGTGTACCACAGCGCTTTTTTAAAGATATCCATTTTTACAAAAACAGCATCTCCATTTTCTGTTTTTAACACTTTATCTTGCTTCGGAAACGCTTTTAAAGCATCTAAATATGTGTCTAATTCAAAGTTTAAACAACATTTTAATTTTCCACATTGTCCCGCTAATTTTAACGGATTTAACGATAATTGTTGATAACGAGCCGCCGCAGTATTTACTTTCCTAAAATCTGTTAACCATGTAGAACAACACAATTCTCTACCACAAGAACCAACGCCGCCTAAACGAGCAGCTTCTTGACGTAAACCAACTTGTTTCATTTCTACTCTAATAGAAAATGCGCTTGCTAAATCTCTAATTAATTGTCTAAAATCAACACGTTCTTCTGCAGTGTAATAAAAAGTTGCTTTGTTTCCATCGCCTTGATATTCAACATCAGAAAGTTTCATTTTTAAACCTAATCTACCTAAAATTTCTCTTCCTCTACGTTGGGTTTCTTGTTCTTTTTCTCTGTAAGATTGCCAAACATCAATGTCTTTTTGAGATGCTTTTCTGTAAATTTTTAAAATTTCTTCGCTATCTTCTTTAACATTTTTCTTTTTTAATTGCACCTTCACCAATTCTCCTCCTAAAGAAATGGTTCCAATATCGTGTCCTGGAGAACTTTCTACAGCAACAACATCTCCCATAGAAAGTGTTAGGTTTTCTGTATTTTTAAAGAAATGTTTCCGTCCGTTTTTAAATCGGACTTCGTAAATATTAAAAGGAGCTTCGCCGTTTGGCAAAGTCATGTTTGATAACCAATCAAAAACAGCTAATTTACTTCCGCTTCCGCAAGACCCGCCTGTTCCACAATTACCGTTACTTTTACAGCCATTTGGAACACCGTCTTTTTTTGTTGAGCAACTAGTACAGCTCATAAAATGTATATATTTTTTAAAAAACAAAGGTGCTTTTTGCAGCAATTCTTGTCTTTTTTGGGTTCTTAAATAATTTGAAAATCAACTTTAAGTTGATGAATCTGTAAATATACGCATTCTCAAAGAATGAAAAAACAGGATTTTGAAAGTTCTCATAACTCCTTTTTATTTGATTATGAATCAAATTTAGGTTTAGAGCTTATTTGGCTTTTGGTTACTTTAAAATTCGTGTAAATTGAATTAGAATTCGTGAAAAATTTGTTTTTTGAACATAAAAAAGACCTCAAATTTGAGGTCTTTTAAAATTACATTTCTTTGTTCTACTTCTTAAAAGTCAATACTTCTGATCTTCCTTTTTTGAATATTTTATTGCTATTTCCTTTTCCTTTTCGAAGTTCTTTTTGAATCTCAAAAGGCAATGCTGCAGTTTCTTTACATTCGTAAGAACAACAAGTGTTCATTTTTTCTTGACAAGATTTACATTGAATAAATAACAAATGACACGCTTCATTATCACAATTTACATGTTCATCAGAAGGCTCACCACATTGATGGCAATTAGAAACAACATCATCAGATATTTTCTCTGCTCGTCTATGATCAAAAACAAAGTTTTTCCCTAAAAACTTGTTTTCAATTCCTTCAGATTTTACTTGACGCGTGTATTCTATAATTCCGCCTTCTAACTGAAAAACATTTTTAAATCCTTTGTGTTTATAATATGCTGATGCTTTTTCGCAACGAATTCCGCCCGTACAATACATCAATAAATTTTTATCTTCTTTGTTGTCTTTTAAATCTTCTTCAATAATATCTAAAGAATCTCTAAACGTATCAACATCTGGAGTTACAGCGCCATCAAAATGACCAATTTCGCTTTCGTAATGATTACGCATATCTACACAAACTGTATTTGGACTTGCTAACATTTCATTAAATTCCTTTGCATTTAAATGAATTCCTTTGTTAGTAACATCAAAGGTTTCGTCATTTAAACCATCGGCAACAATTTTATTTCTAACCTTTACTTTCAGTTTTAAAAACGATTTATTGTCTTGCTCAACCGCAACATTTAATCGGATGTCTTTTAAAAACGGAATCGCATCTAATTGCTCTTTCAGTGCTAACATTCTATCCGAAGGAACAGACAATTGTGCGTTAATTCCTTCGTAAGAAACGTAAATGCGTCCTAAAACATCAAGGGCATTCCATTCAAGGAATAATTGATCTCTAAAAGTTTGTGGGTCTTCTATCTTGTGATATTGATAGAAGGAAATGGTTAAACGATCCTTTCCGGCTTCGTCAATTAAAACAGCGCGTTCTTTTGCGCTTAACTTGTTGTACAGTTGCATGCTATACTTTTTTAGTTAGACAAAATAAATTGATTCTTTCGAATCTTTTAATACGGTGCAAAGTTACTGTTTTTTTATATTAAATTCGTCGTTGTGAGGAACGAAGCAATTTCTTAATTTAGAAGTGAAATTTAAACAAATTACTTGGTAATTCTTCCTTGTAATGACGAAATTCTAAAACGTTTAATACTTAACAATTCTATTTTTCTTGTAGCTTTTTAAACAACGGTACAACTTATTGTCTTTTAAAAACACAAGTAATTGCTTTTTTCGTAATCTTTGCAATATTAAAAATGATATAAAATGAAAGTTGCAATTGTTGGCGCTACCGGAATGGTAGGAAGTGTACTATTAAAAGTATTAGCGGAGCGAAATTTTCCAATTACGGAATTGATTCCTGTTGCCTCAGAAAAATCTGTTGGAAAAATGATTCCATTTAACGGAAAAGAATTTGCTGTTGTAAACTTAGCAACTGCCGTTTCTATGAAACCAGATATTGCATTGTTTTCTGCTGGCGGAGAAACCTCTTTAGAGTGGGCTCCAAAATTTGCTGAAGTTGGAACAACTGTTGTTGATAATTCTTCTGCTTGGAGAATGGATCCAACAAAAAAGTTAGTGGTGCCAGAAATTAATGGCGATGTGTTAACTAAAGATGACACAATTATTGCAAATCCAAATTGTTCTACAATTCAATTAGTAATGGCGTTAGCGCCTTTGCATAAAAAATACACCATGAAACGTGTGGTTATTTCTACGTATCAATCTGTTTCTGGAACTGGCGTAAAAGCAGTGCAACAATTAGATAATGAAGAAGCAGGAATTATTGGTGAAATGGCATATCCACATAAAATAGGAAGAAATGCATTGCCACATTGTGATGTTTTTTTAGAAAACGGATACACAAAAGAAGAAATGAAGCTGGTAAAAGAACCTAAGAAAATTTTACGTGACGATTCTTTTTCTGTAACAGCAACTGCGGTTAGAATTCCGACTGCTGGCGGACATTCTGAAGCGGTAAATGTACAGTTTGAAAACGATTTTGATGTAAACGAAGTTCGTGATATTTTAAGAAATACAGCCGGAATTATTGTGCAAGATGATGTAGCAAACAATTTGTATCCAATGCCAATTACCGCGCATGATAAAGACGAAGTTTTTGTAGGAAGAATCCGTAGAGACGAATCGCAAGAAAACACATTAAATCTTTGGATTGTTTCAGATAATTTACGAAAAGGAGCTGCAACAAATACAGTTCAAATTGCAGAATATTTGGTTGCTAATCATTTGGTTTAAGTAACAGTTACTGTATAAGAATGTCACCTTGAGCGCAGTCGAAAGGTTTTCAAAAGTTCTCGACTGCGCTCGAATAGACAAAAAATCCCGAGTTTTCACTCGGGATTTTTTTAGTTTGTAACGTTTAAAACGTCTGCAATAATGCGTTCTAATTCTGCTTTTGGCAACGCTCCGTTTGCCATTTGTGGTTCGCCTTCTTTTGGACAAAACAACATCGACGGGATGCTTCTTATTCCGAATGCAGCAGATAACTCTTGTTCTGCTTCTGTATCAACTTTATAAATGTTTATTTTATCTCCATATTCTTCACTTAATTGTTCTAAAATAGGTGCAATCATTTTACAAGGCCCACACCAATCTGCGTAAAAATCTATAATTGCTGGAACATTTCCTTTAAACGTCCATTCTTTGTTTTCTTCAAAATTAAAAACCTTTTCTAAGAAAGCTTCTTTTGTTAAGTTTTCTGTCATTTTTTGATGTTTTATTGGTACAAATGTAGTCGTTTTTTATCAACATATATTACATCTTATAAACCAAAACATTGTTAGTATATTGTTTTTTAGTATCTTATAAGCTCAATTATTAATTATTAACTAACTTTTTTATTATGAAAACAGTAAACACAGTAGCTAGATACTTTTTAGGTCTAGCGATGTTGGTTTTTGGAGCTAACAAATTTTTACAATTTATGCCAAATCCAGAATTATCTGAATCTGCAGGGAATTTTATGGGTGCATTAATTGGAAGTGGTTATATTTTTCCAATTTTAGGAATTGCATATATTATTGCAGGTTTATGCTTAGTTTTAAATAAAGCCGTGCCATTTGCATTAATTGTTTTAGTGCCAGTATCTATAAATATTATTGCTTTCCATTTAACGTATAACCCTGAAGGAATTTTATTTGCAGCTGTAGTTGCAATATTAAATTTGTTATTGATTTATGCCAATTGGGATCGATTTAAACCTCTTTTTAAATAAGTAATACTTCCTTTTTTGACTTATTTATAAAGCCAAAATCACTATTTTTGCCATAGTTTATCTTCAAATAATCTATGGCTTTTTTATGCTTTCAATAAACAATCTTTCTTTTCAATATCAATCAAAAAAACCTGTTTTAAAAGATTTCACTTTTCAACTTAAAAAAGGAGAACATTTATGTGTGATGGGAGAAAGTGGTTGTGGAAAATCGACTTTACTAAAAGCAATTTACGGATTGTTAGATCTAAATAAAGGAACCATTTTTTGGGATGATATTGAAGTACTTGGTCCAAAACATCATTTGGTTCCTGGAATGGATTTTATGAAACATGTTGCACAAGATTTCGCTTTGATGCCTTTTACTTCTGTTTCAGAAAATATCAAGAAATTTTTATCACGTTTTTATCCTAAAGAAGCACAAAAAAGAACACAAGAATTGTTAGAAGTAATTGAAATGACAGCTTTTGCCAATGTAAAAGTAAAAACCTTAAGCGGCGGTCAACAACAGCGAGTTGCCATTGCAAGAGCTTTGGCTAAAGAACCAAAATTGGTTTTATTGGACGAACCTTTTAGTCAGATTGATAATTTTAAAAAAAACTCGCTTCGAAGAAAGTTTTTTAGCTATTTAAAAGAAAAAAATATTGCGTGTATTGTTGCAACGCACGACAAAAATGACGCCCTCTCTTTTGCTGATACATTATTGATTATTCGCGATCATACAATATTGGTAAACGACACACCAAAAGATATTTACAACAATCCAAAAGAAAAATACATTGCTGATTTGTTTGATGATGTAAGCGAAATTACCATCAATAATAAAAAGCAATTAGTATATCCACATCAAATAAAAATTATAGAGAAATCTGAGTTAAAAGCAACCGTTTTGCAAAGTTATTACAAAGGTTTTTATTGGTTGATAGCAGCTGATTTTAATGGGCAAAAAGTGTTTATAAATCATACTTGTGATGTAGAAAAGAATGCAAAAGTAAATTTAGAGTTCTTGTTAAATTAGAGATTTGACTCTTTAGTTTATCTTCTGTTAGCACTAAATACAATTTATTATCTCTTAACTATATTCATTAACTGTTAAAATTTACAAAAAAAGTTCACTAATTTAGTGAACTTTTGTTTTTATTTGTATCTTTGCACTATGATAAAAGAAAGCTATGGAAATAAATTTCGAGAAAGATTATCTTAAAGAACTATACGAAAAAGGCAAGGCTAGAAGCAAAAAGCATAGGTTTCAACCAAATGTTGTCAAAAAGTACATACAAACAATAGATAAATTAAGAGTTGCAAAAAATACAGAAGAGTTATACCCCATTAGGAGTTTAAATTATGAAAAACTTATTGGCGATAAAAAAGGATTAGAATCTGTTCGAGTAGATGGCAAATATCGAATAGAATTCATTATTACACTAGAAGGAGAAGAGCCTAATAGTATTACAATATGTTCAATTATTGAATTGAGTAATCATTACAAGTAATTACTACAAACAAACACAGGGAAGAGATGGCAACAAACAAATTATTAACACCAGCACAAGCGACACATCCAGGAGTTTTAATTAAAGATGAATTAGACGCAACACCTAATTTAAACCAAAGAATATTAGCAAAAGAATTAGATGTTCAACCATCATTTTTAAATGAAATTATCAAAGGGAAAAGACCAGTAACTGCAGATATTGCAATATTATTAGAAAAGGTTTTGGGTATTTCAGCAGACTATTGGATGAAATTTCAATCTCAATACGAGATTGATAAAGCAAGAGTAAAGCAAAAAAATATTAAAAAAGTAAGAAATATTGAACTATGGAGCATTATCAAAGAATATGTTCCGGTTCGGTATTTTAATAAACATAAATACTTAAATGATGACATTGAAAACAACATAAAAACAATAAAGAATATCTATTGTGTAGACACTATTGATGGTTTAGTTTCTTCTTTTTCTAAAGACAAATTTGCATATTATCGTAAATCTGATAAATTAAAAATTGATGAAAAAAACATGTTCGCTTGGAGTTCATTAGCTCAGTATGAAGCTAAAAATCAAAAAACGAATACTTTTAATTTTGACAATTTAAATCAACTTTGTTTAAATCTAAATAATGTTTTTTATGAAAATTATAAAACACCTGAAAGGGTTAAAGCTGTACTTAATCAATTTGGCATTAAAATGCTGTTGATTGATAAGCTAGAGAAAACACCTATTGACGGATTTTCTTTTTGGTCAGATAAAAACCCAGCTATTGCATTGACTTTGAGGTATAATCGGATTGACAATTTTGCTTTTACAATTATGCACGAAATTGGGCATATTGATTTGCATTTGAGAAATGATAAGGACAGAAAATTTATGGACTTAACTAAAAAGCAGAATATAGATAAATGTGAGACTGAAGCAGATAACTACGCTCAACAAAAACTAATTTCTAAAGTTATCTGGCAAGATATTTTAGACAATCATCTGCCCTTAAATGATGATAAAATAAAAGCCTTGGGAGATAAACACAGAATTAACCCTGCTATATTATTAGGTAGAGTTTGCTACGAAATGGGTTATTACGCAATGAAAACTACAATTGATAAAAAGATGAAATAACAGTTGTCAACACCATTTATAATTAATTGTTTGGTGATTGCCTATTTATAGGCATCTCTTTTAAAATTTAATTTATACAACTAACCACAATCTGATTTCCATTAAAAACAAAACTGTCTTTTTCTTTTTTACCTAACAATAATTTACCAATCGGAGAAGAAACAGAAACAGCAAAATAATGTTCGTTTTCAACAACAAGTTTTCCTGCGCTAATACTTAAAAAATAGGTTGCTTGGGTGGTTTTTACCAAACTTCCTACATGTGCAATGGTTGAGTTTTTAGAAATATCCATTTTGGCCAAGGTTTCTTTCATCTGTAAAACACCTTGTAATTGTTGTCCTGCTTTTTCCATTTCTAATTGCAACATGGCACGACCCGTTTCGTGTTTGTCACCCGCAGAACTTTTAGTTTCAGATTGCAATGCTTTTTGATTGGAAGAAATAATATCTTGAATAGTTTGTAAACGGTTGTCTACAAACATTTGGCATTGGTTATAAAGGGCTGTTTTAATATTCATTTTCTAATATAAATGCAAATGCGCCATAATTTCCATGGTGCGTAATTGTACAAGATGTAGTAATTGCTTTTTCATTGCAATAATACAAAGGAGCTCCTATAGAAGATTTTCTTTGTTGTATTTCTGCTGATGAAATTCCTGTTTTTTCTTGCAGTGCTTGTTTAATGTCTTTATCTATTGTTTTTGGAGAACCAATTGATGAAAACACTTGCGTTTCTTTACTGGTGTTCTTTGCAATTGAATACACATAAAAAGAGTTTATAAAGCTAGTTGTATCGTATTTATTTTCTTCAAAAGAAACAAAGCCCTCATTTTCAGAAACCAAACTACATACAAATTTTAGAGGCGCAAAAAAGCGTTTCTTATGCTTTTGGATATAGCATTTATAAGCCGCTTCTTTCATGGTCCAAAACTGCCAAACTTGCAAAAAAGAATCTGTTGCTTTTAGAATAATTTCTTGTTCTTTTTTTGTGAATTGCTTTTCTAGAAAACCTTTTCGTTGCCAATTACTTTCTGCTTTAGCAAGGTTTAAATCAACAATATCATTGCCAATCATCATGCTGTCGCTTGTTTTTCTTTAATGATCTCCACAACAGATTTTATCGTTAACATGTTGTCCATAGAATCGTTATCAATAATGATATTAAACCCATCTTCTACATCTAAAACAATATCTATTAAATTGGCAGAATTTATCTCTAAATCATTCATAAAATCTGTATTTTCTGATATCTTTTTAAACGCTTCTTCGTTTTGAATATACGGTTTTACAATGATCGTTAATTTTTTTATGATTTCTTCTTTTGTCATTTAGTTTTATAATTTGTCTCCTTGAGCGCAGTCGAAAGGTTTAATTAGTTCTCGAAAACCTTGTTTCTAATTTCAGTTAAAATATATTTTAACTTCATTAATGCTCGAACTGACATCGTTTATAATTTATTAATAATATTTTTTAAAGATAACACACCCGTTTACATCACCAAAACCAAAACTTGCTTTTGCTAAAATATGGATCTCTTTTTCAAGTGCTTTCATTGGAATTTTATCAACCGAAATCAATTCAGAAATTTCTGGGTGAATGTCTTCACAATTGATATTTGGAAATACAAATTGTTCTTTAATTTGTATAACAGAAGCCACAGATTCTATAGCTCCTGAGGCAGCCAAACAATGTCCTATTTGCGATTTTATAGAATTGATATAAGGAAAATCAACGCCTTTTCTTTGAAGCGCTTTCGTCCAATTTTCTATTTCTAAACTGTCTTTAGATGTTGCTGTTAAATGCCCATTTATTACATCAATTTCATCGGCAGAAATATTTGAATCCAATAAAGCATCTGTAATACATTTCTGAACAGCTTCTGCATTTGGCGCCGTTAAAGTTCCACCATTTCGTTGTCCGCCAGAATTAATATTTCCTCCTAAAACCTCTGCATAAATCGTTACATTTCTTTCTAAAGCACTTTCTAATGATTCTAAAACCAATGCTCCTGCACCACTTCCTGGCACAAATCCTGATGCAGTTTCGCTCATTGGGCGTGAACCTTTCTCTGGACTTTCATTGTGTTTATAACTCATTACTCTCATTGCGTCAAATCCGCCCCAAGTGTACAAGCTGCTGTCGCTAGAGCTACCCACCAACATTCGTTTTGCTTTACCTGATTTTATACGTTCGAAGCCCATTAATAATGCTTCTGTTCCTGTAGTACAAGCAGATGAGTTTGTTGTCACTTGATTTCCCAAACCTAAAATTCCACCTAAATAAGCAGAAATTCCACTTGCCATTGTTTGCACCACAGAAGTACTACCTAAACGTCTTACGTTTTGATCATCTATTTTATAAATGGCTTCTCTAAATTTTTCAATTCCAGAAGTTCCTGTGCCAAAAATTAAGCCTGAATCATAATCTAAATCAGATTTTTCATCCACAGAAAAACCAGCATCTTTCCAGGCATCAACTCCTGCCATAACTCCGTATAGAATAGACGTACTATGAAAGCCTCTTAATTGTAAGGGTGATAAATATTCGAGCTTTTTTTCTTCGGAAACTTCTGGAATTCCACCAATACAGCAAGAAAAACCTTTGTCTTTTAAGTTTTGATGAAATGTTATTCCTGATATTCCAGATTTTATAGCTTTTGTAAAATTGTCTAAACCAACACCATTTGGTGCAACGACTCCTAAACCTGTTATGACTACTCTGTTTTTCATTTTATTTAGCGATTATCATTCCAGAAACAGTTCCTCTACAAACGAGTTCGTTTTTAGAATTCATCATCTTTACGTTGCATTTTAGTTTGTTAAACCTAAAATATTCTTTTTCTGAAATTACGGTTACTTTTTCATTTGGTAAAACTGGTAAAAAGAAATTTATGTTATTTGAAGTCAAAGCAATTTGTGGTTTTTTTTCTGATGAAATTTCATCTTTCAATAAATAAACCCCCAAACAAACTACACCAATTTGTGCCATGGTTTCTGTTAAAATAACACCTGGTGTAATTGGATTGTTTTTAAAATGCCCTTCATAAAAAAATTCTTTTTCATTAAATGTGTAATTCCCTGTAATTCCGTTTTCTGAAACATCTGTCAATTCATCAACAAACAAAAATGGTTTTTGATAGGGTAATTTTTCTATGATTTGGTTTGACGTCATTTTAATAATTCTACCATTCCAATAAAATACGCTGTGCAGAAAAACCAGGTCCAAAACTCAACATAATTCCTCGTTCTCCTTTTGCTGGGTTTCTATCCATAAAGCGTTCTAAAACGTATAAAACAGTTGCGCTAGACATATTTCCGTACAAACGCAACACCTTTTTTGTATCATCAATATTTTTACCTAAAACGCCAAATAAAGCTTCTACGGTTTGAACAATTTTCTTTCCTCCGGGATGAAAAATTAAATGGTCGATGTCGTCAATAGTTAAATTATTTTTTTCTAAAAAAGGATGAATAATCGCCGGAAAATGATCTGCAATTTTCTGCGGAACTTCCTTGTCTAAAATCATTTGTAAACCTGTATTTACCAATTTAAAACCCATCATATTTGTGGCATCGTAAAAATGATACATTGCTTCATCTACAATTGTTGGTCCTTTATCCTCCTTATAAGAAGACAAAATAACTGCGGATGCTCCGTCACCAAAAATGGCCGCAGAAACAATATTTGTCATTGAATAATCTTCTAATTGAAATGTTGCTGTTGGTGCTTCAACTGCAATTACTGCTGCCCTTTTATTTGGGTTTGCTTTCAAGAAGTTCTTTGCATAAATAATTCCTGAAACTCCTGCTGCACAACCCATTTCTGTAACTGGTAAACGCACAATATCTTGTTTCATTCCTAATGAATTTATCAAATACGCATCTACTGAAGGAATCATAATTCCCGTACAACTTACCGTAATTATATAATCGATATCTGTGGGTTTTAAACTCGCTTTTTCTAACGCTTTTTTGAGTGATTTTTCTGCCAGCTGAACCACTTCTCTTACATAAATATCATTTTTTTCTTCGAAAGAAGTTGCTGTAAAAACCTCTTCTGGATCCATAATTGAATAGCGTTTATCTACCGCAGTACCTTCAAAAAGTTTAATCACTTTTCTTTGAAAACGAGTGTCTTGATCTTGCATCCATAATTTTACAAACGGAATAATATCTTTCGTTTCTCTATAATATTTTGGAAGCTGTTTTGCAACTGCTGTTATTTTTACTTTCATTTATTTTTTTATTATCCATAGAAAACGGAATGCCCATTTCCAAGAAATTTGTGATTTTACTTTTATTTTTTTTGACATTCTTTCTAAATCTATGCGCTTAAACCCTCGTAAAACAGAGGTTAATCCGTCTTCTATAATCATTTTATTGCTAATAAAGATAGATAATAATAAAAACAAATAATACGCTAATTTATGTCTGTGTAAATCGTTTACAACAATGCCTATTTTGGTTTGTTTTAAGGTGTTTTCCAAAAATGAAACCAATTCTGGTTCTTTAAAGTGATGCAAAAATAACGTTGCTAAAACAACATCAATTTTTCTATTTTTAAATTTATTAGAAAAAATATCTTGTGTGTTAAAACTCAATTCTGGATACTTTACAGACAATTCTTTGGCATATTCTATTGCTGTTGGGTTTGCATCTACACCAATCAACTTGAACTTATAACCGTATTTTCTTCCAAATTTAGCAACATCTCTCAAAATATCTCCATGACCACAACCAATATCTACAATCGTTATTTCTTTGCCTTTTGAGTGATTTTTTAAGAGGAGTTTTAAACCTTTTACTGTAACTTTATTTCCGCCTAACCAGCGGTTTATATTTTCTAATTTGTCTAATGTATCTCGCAACAAATCACCACCAATAGAAAAATCATCCATGATTTCTTCTTTGTCTGCTCTTTCTTTTGTGCTGATGAAAAAATCCATTATACCTTAATTGGTTTTCCGTGAGTTTGTTTGATTATAATTGGCAGTAAAAAAGGAATTCCTCTTAAAAGTTGCAACAAAGCATTCGAAATTTTATCGTTTCTAAACAACATCGCTATAAAATGCCCTGCTTTTAAACGCCGCTTAAATTCTTTATTCCATAATCTAATGTACTCCTTTTCTAAGTCGTTTCTTGATGTAGTTTTATCTTTATCATAATTTAGAATCAGTTTAGACGCAATTTGTGCAGACTGAATTGCCATACTCATTCCGTTTCCACAAAGCGGATGAATCATTCCTGCAGCATCACCACACATAATTATATGATTTTCAACTGGTTTTTTAGTTTCAAAGGAAATCTGACTAATAGATAACGGTTGTTCCCAAATTGGTATTGAGCTCTGAAACATTTCCTTTAAAAACTTGTTTTCAAAAACAACTTTCTCTTGAAAATCATCTATATTTTTAAACCTTTTAAAGGCTGAAAAATTGGTGATATAACACAGATTAATGACATTATTTTCTACTTTAGAAACACCACAATAACCACCTTTAAAATTATGAAGCGCCACTAAATCTTCAGGAAAATTTCCTTTAACATGAATTTTAACTCCTAAGTAAGGTGATTTTTTTTGGATGAAATCACGTTCCATTTTTACATCTAACAAAGAACGTTTCCCAAAAGCGCCAATGCATATTTTAGAGTTAAAGCTTTTATTTTTTTTGGTTTCAACAGTAAAAACATCATTATTAAAATCAACATTTAAAACTGAATCTTGTAAAATTATAACACCATTTTCTTTGGCTTTTTCTGATAAAATAAAATCGAATTGATACCGTGATATTCCAAATCCGCCCAAGGGTAATTTTACAGAAATCAGCTTGTTTTTTGTAGTTGATAGTTGAAAATTTTCAATTTTTACAGCGCCAAAATCAAACGGATGAATCTCTAAAAACTTTAAATAAGGTAAGGCTTCATTGGAAATATATTCGCCACAAACTTTGTGTTTTGGATATTCATTTTTTTCAATTAGTAAAACTTTCTTTCCAAATTTTGATAAATGAATTGCATTGCAAAGCCCGGCTAAACCTCCACCAATAATTATGATATCAAAAAAAAACTTTGGAAGCATCAATTTATTTGATTCCTTTAAAATTCACACTAATTTTTACAGTTTTAGATAAGACAAAACGGCCGCCGTTAATGTTAAAATCTTTTCTATTAATTGTAAAATCTGATTTAAGCATTAAACTCATCTCGGTCTCTAAAATTTCTATAGGAACTTTAATTTTCTTTGTAATTCCTTTAATTGTTATATTTCCAAAAAGCGAAAATGTTCTGTCCTCGTTCTTTACTATTTTTAATGATTTAAATTGAATTTTCTTGTGTGTTTTTTCATTAAAATAGTCGTTTTTTAAAATATGTTTATCTCTAGCTTCAATGCCTGTTGAAATTGATTTTACATTAATTTCTGCATTTATAAAGCTTTCTGAAAGCTGTTTAGAATTAAAGTTAGTTTTAATTTTTACAACATTAAAGTTCCCATCAACATGTATTCCAAAATTTTTGATTTTAAATGTAACTTTTGTTTGTTCATTATTTTGTTTCCATTCTTGAGAGTGGATAGAAAAAAAGCTGCTAAAAGCGATAAGTAATACTATTTTTTTAAACATATTTATAAAATTACATTCTATTTTTTCTAATTAATAAATTAATTCTGCTAATTCTTTACCCACCAAACTACCAATAGCAATGCCCATTCCACCCAAACGAACACCACAAAAAACATTGGTAGAAATTGGTTTTACAATTGCTTTTTTCTGATTTCCAACACCCATAATTCCGCTCCAAGAATGCTCTATTTCAAAAGGGGTATTTGGTAAAATAGTTTCTTTTAAGATAGTTTTTAACTGATTTTGAACGACTTCTGTTTGTCCAAATTTGGTGGTTTCTTCTGTTTTAAAATCGAGGTTTCTTCCTCCGCCAAACAAAATTCTATTATCAATATTTCTAAAATAATAATAGCCTTTATATAAATGAAAAGTTCCTTTTATGTTTAAATTTTTGATTGGTTTTGTAATGATTACTTGCGCTCTTGCGGGTTGCACATTTTCTTGTAATAACTGTTTTGCGAATCCGTTTGTGGCAATAAAAAGTTTCTTCGTTGTAAATTCTATTTGATTGGTTTTAATCGAAACTGTCTCATTGTTTTCAATAAAACTTTCAACCAATATATTATTCAGAATTTTGATTCCTACTTTTTGTGCTTTTAAAAGTAGTTGTGTTACCATTTTTCCGGTATCAATTTGCCCTTCAAACTGATTGACACTATACTTTGGTTGAATCTTTTTGAAGTTGAAAATATTCTCTGATTCAGAAAAAACATCTTGCTTAAATATTGGAGCAATCAATTGATTAATTGTACTTCTTTGCGAACTACATTCCTCATAAAAAACGGCATCATTAAACAATTCAAAACCTTTATTTTGTTGAAAATCAATTGCTTTATCTCCTAAGTTTTGTCGTAATAACTGCAATCCTTCCCAACGTTTTTTAACCAAGTTAAAAACCTCTTCTTCAGTATGTGTTTTTAAATCATCTACCAATTCTGATAAACTTCCAAAACAAGCAAATCCAGCATTTTTAGAACTTGCTCCTTGTGGCAACATCCCTTTTTCTAACACCAAAATTTTTGCTTTTGGGTGCTTCTTTTTTAATTCTAAAGCACAATTTAGACCAACAATTCCGCTACCAACAATGGTAAAATCTACTTTGTTAAACCATTCTTTAAGCTCCCAATAACTAAAGTTCATTTTTTTTGTTTTTTAGACCTCACGGGTTTTTAAAACCTGTCAGGTCTTTTATATTTTACTTAATTAACATACTCGGTTAAAAATCAAATTTAAGTTGAACTAAAACGGGTTCTTTTTTTTCAGTGTTTAAATTTCCGAAAGATAAACCTAATAATCGAACCGAATTTTTTAACTTTTCTTGATATAATAATTCTTTTACTACAGGAAAAAAAGCAGCTTTTTTCTGCATAAAAAAACCACCGGTTTTGCTTCTTGTTTGCTGAGTAAAATCGCTGTATTTTATTTTTAATGTGATCGTTTTTCCTTTGGTATTTGACTTCTTCATTCGTCGTTCAAGTTTTTTTGCAATATGTTCTAATCGATCTAATAGAAAGACTTCTGATGAAATATTTTCATTAAAAGTGCGTTCTGCCGCTATTGATTTTCTGATGCGATTTGCTTTTACTTCGCTATTGTGAATTCCTCTTACAATATGATAATATCGTCCGCCAGATTTACCAAATAATGTTACTAGTTCTTCTTTTGTTTTTTGTTTTAAATCTCTGCCATTGAATATTCCGTGATTGTGCATTTTGGCGGCAGTGACCTTTCCAATTCCATAAAATTTATTGATAGATAATTCTTCTAAAAAAAGGATTACTTCTTCTGGATTTACCGTTTTTTGTCCATTTGGTTTGTTGATATCAGAAGCAACTTTGGCAATAAACTTATTGATAGAAATTCCTGCGGATGCACGTAATTCTACTTCTTCCAAAATACGTTGTCTAATTTCTTGAGCGATTAAACTTGCAGACGGATTTCCTTTTTTATTTTCAGTAACATCTAAATAGGCTTCGTCCAAAGAAAGAGGTTCTACCAAGTCTGTATATTCATGAAAAATAGCTCTAATTTTTGTTGATATTTCTTTGTATCGAGCAAATCTAGGCGGAACAAATACTAAGTGTGGACATTTTTGCTTTGCTAAAGCTCCGCTCATTGCAGATCGAACACCAAATTTTCGTGCTTCATAACTTGCCGCAGCAACTACTCCGCGAACTTCATTTCCGCCAACCGCTAAGGGTTTTCCTCTTAAATCAGGATTATCCAATTGTTCTACAGATGCATAAAATGCATCCATATCAACATGAATAATTTTCCGAAAAGGAGGTTGCAATTCCATCTTTCGAAAGTACAAAAAAGATGTTATTTGTCATTCCTGAGAAAGCAGGAATCTATACTGAGAAAATTTAAAATAATGGATTCCATCAACGCAAAAATGACAAAGAACTGTCATTCCAAACGAAGTATGAGGAGGAATCTTGCCATAAGATTTCTCGACTTCGTTACACTACGCTCGAAATGACAACTAGAATATTTTATCGTTTTTCTAACAACAAAGTCGTCGTTTAGCTCTATTCAAATTTTACAGATTACTTCAAAAAATCAATACAAAGTTGTGTTACTTTCTTTAATTCTTCGGATAAATTTTCTTTTCCCCAAGGATGAGAAGTATTAAAAACATGATTGGCATTTTTGATAATTTTAAACTGACTTTTTGAATTCCAAGAATGTAAGTTTTTTGCTTCATCAATAAAAACAGAGGTGTCATTGTCTCCGTGAATGATTAAATACGGAATTTCTAAATTCTCTACAGCTCGTTTTATGGTTAATCGTTCTTCGTTTTCTATAAAGTCTTCATAAAACTGATAAAAATGTGGCATTTGTTGTTTTGTTCTTCCGTTTACAACATATTTTACCCCGTCTTTTTTCCATTGTTCTAAGTCGCCAGAAGTTGCTGTTCTTTTGCTAAAATCGCAAACTCCAGCTAAAGAAATTACTTTAGAAACTCTAGTATCTTCTTCCGCTTTTATCGTTACAATTCCGCCCGCTCTACTGTGTCCAATTAATGAAATATTCTCTAAATCAACTTCATTTTTATAATCAAAACTTGAAGAAACAAAATCAATAACCGTTTCTAAATCATCCAATTCTTTGGTATAATTGTTATTTCCGAATGCTTCTAAATCAGGAAAATCAATGGGTTGATTTACCGTTCCTCCATTGTAAGAAAAATTGAATTTTACAAAGAAAAATCCTGCTTCAGCAAATGCTTTTGCCATAATATTCCAAGCGCCCCAATCTTTAAAACCTTTATACCCGTGACAAAATATAACAACTGGTTTTTGCTGCTGATTTTCAGAATAAAAAACATCAACCAAAATTGGTTTTTGATGTTTTCCTTCAATAAGAGTATTTTTAACTGTATTCATTTTTGAATTTAAAAAAATCTTTTTATTGTCATAAATATAGCTACTAATCCTGTTATAACACTTAAAACTAGACTAATATCTTTTGTTAATTTTCCTGTTTTCTTTTGAATTTTTTTTGCGTTTTTTCCATATAAATAAAGAATACAAAATGTACCAGCGGTAGAGCCAAAAATAAAAAATGCACTTGGAAACGTATCAAAACTCATTAGATTAAACATTTCTAATGTTGTTACAGTTCCCCAGAAAAAAGGAATGGCAAACATGTTTAATAAAGATAATAAAATACCAGATAAAAAAGAGTTTCCTTTTCGGTCTTTACTTGCTTTTACAGTATGGTTTTTACTTTTAGATTGTCTAAAAAAATAAAATGATAGAATAAAGAAAATAACAATTCCTGCTTTTTCTAAACTCTCTAAAAAGTTTGGGTTTTCAGAAATATATTTAGTTAATAAAATTGCAATATAAACCTGAATAAAAACAACTAAAGAAACCCCAAAAGAGTAATAATTAGCTTCTCTTTTATTCTTTTCTAAACTAATTTTTAGTGCAGTCATGTTTAGCATACTCGGTGTAATAGAACCTAAAAAAGAGAACACAAAACCAAAAATAAAAAGTAAAAGAATTGTCATAATCTATAAAAGTTGTTTGGTCTATTTAAGTTGTTAAACATTTCGGTTAATTTTATAAAACAAAAAGCGCATCAAAATTTGATACGCTTTTTGTTTTATAAAATAGTGTATTGTTTTTATTAAACGATTCCTTGATCCAACATCGCATCAGCAACTTTAACGAAACCGGCAACATTTGCTCCTCTTACGTAATCTACATATCCTTCCGATTGTTTTCCATACTCAACACAAGAAGCATGAATATCATTCATAATTTGGTGTAATTTTCCATCAACCTCTTCTCTTGTCCAGTTAAAACGTAAAGAGTTTTGACTCATTTCTAAACCAGAGGTTGCAACTCCACCTGCATTTGATGCTTTTCCTGGTGCAAATAAAATTTTTGCTTTTTGAAAAACTTCAATAGCTTCTGGTGTAGAAGGCATATTTGCACCTTCAGAAACACAAATACATCCGTTTGCTATTAATGTTTTTGCTTCATCTCCGTTTAACTCATTTTGAGTTGCACAAGGTAAAGCAACATCGCAAGATACAGACCAAGGTCTTTCTCCTACAAAGAATTTTGCATTTGGATATTTCTCAACATATTCATTAATTCTACCTCTACGAACGTTTTTAATCTCCATAACATACGCTAATTTCTCCGCATCAATTCCGTCTGCATCATAAATATATCCAGAAGAATCTGACATTGTAACTACTTTTGCTCCTAATTCAGTTGCTTTTTCTGTAGCATATTGTGCAACGTTTCCAGATCCAGAAACCACAACTGTTTTTCCTTCAAAAGAATCTCCTTTTGCGTTTAACATATTTTGTGCAAAATACACATTTCCGTATCCTGTTGCTTCTGGTCTAATTAAAGATCCACCCCAAGATGCTCCTTTTCCTGTTAAAACTCCCACAAACTCGTTGCGTAATTTTTTATATTGACCGAACATAAATCCGATTTCTCTTCCTCCAACACCAATATCTCCAGCAGGAACGTCTGTATTTGCTCCAATATGACGGAATAATTCTGACATAAATGCTTGACAAAACGCCATTACTTCTCTGTCTGATTTTCCTTTCGGATTAAAATCTGATCCTCCTTTTCCTCCACCCATTGGTAAAGTTGTTAACGAGTTTTTAAATACTTGTTCAAATCCTAAAAATTTTAAAATTGATAAGTTTACCGATGGATGAAAACGTAAACCGCCTTTGTAGGGTCCAATAGCCGAATTAAACTCAACTCTGTAGCCTCTGTTTACTTGTGTTTCGCCTTTATCATCAACCCAAGGAACCCTAAACATTAAAGTTCTTTCTGGCTCAACCATTCTTTCTAACAATTTTTTTCCCTGATATTTAGGGTTATTTTCTATAAACGGAATTACAGTTTCTGCAACTTCGTGTACAGCTTGTAAAAATTCTGGTTCGTTAGCATTACGTAGTTTTACGTAATCCATAAAAGCATTTATTTTAGATTCCATAGTTTTTAAATCTATAAGTTATGTATTTAATAATTTAACGCCGCAAATATAACTCTTTTTCAAATCTTTAAATTTAAAACTGAATTTTATTTTCTTTAGAACGAACTCTTTCTTTTTACTGTGTAAAGTTTCGTTTAAAAATCATAAATTTGCATCCTAATAATTGGGGAAATTAAGATGTTAGATAAAGTAAAAGAACTGATTGGTGATGTAAAAGCGTTTGAAACAACTTCTAAAGAAGAGGCTGAGGCGTTTAGAATTAAATATTTAGGAAGCAAAGGTCTTTTAAAAGAATTGTTTGCTGAATTTAAAAATGTTGATGCTGAATTGCGTAAAGATTTTGGGCAAGCTTTGAATAGGTTAAAAAAATCTGCTGAAGAAAAAGTTGAAGAATTAAATGAAGCTTTAAATAATTTTGTTAAAGAAAAAAGTATTTATGGTGATTTAACACGTCCTTCTGAACCAATTGAGTTAGGTTCTCGTCATCCAATATCTTTAGTAAAAAATCAAATTGTTGATGTTTTTAACAGAATTGGATTTACCGTTTCTGAAGGTCCAGAAATAGAAGATGATTGGCATAACTTTACTGCTTTGAACTTGCCAGAATATCATCCTGCAAGAGACATGCAAGACACCTTTTTTATTGAACAAAATCCAGATATTTTATTAAGAACCCACACATCTTCTGTTCAGGTTCGGTATATGGAAAACAATAAGCCGCCAATAAGAACAATTTCTCCGGGAAGGGTTTTTAGAAATGAAGATATTTCTGCAAGAGCACATTGTATTTTTCATCAAGTAGAGGGTTTGTATATTGATACTGATGTTTCTTTTGCTGATTTAAAACAAACTCTTTTATATTTTACTAAAGAGATGTTTGGTAAGTCTAAAATTCGTTTACGTCCGTCTTATTTTCCATTTACAGAGCCAAGCGCAGAAGTAGATATTTATTGGGGATTAGAAACTGAAACAGATTACAGAATTACAAAAGGAACTGGTTGGTTAGAAATTATGGGTTGCGGAATGGTAGATCCAAATGTGTTGAAAAACGCTAATATTGACCCTACAAAATACTCTGGTTACGCATTCGGAATGGGAATTGAGCGTATTGCTATGTTGTTATATCAAATACCAGATATTAGAATGTTTTATGAAAACGACAAACGTTTCTTAGAGCAGTTTAAGTCGGTACTTTAATTATATTATAAAGTAAATGTCTGTTCGAGCGGAGTCGAGAACTACTTCGTTTATTAACCTCTCGACTCCGCTCGAGGTGACATCATCAAGACAAGTATGAAAAAAGACATTCAAATTTCTGAAGTTATTGATGTAGAAATCGCTGTTGTTTATGAATTCAACAATGAATATAAAACAGATGATTGGAATATTTACATCATCAATAACAAAAACATCGATTTAGAACAAATTCTTATTGTTTCTCAGGGATTTAATGAAACAAAAGCGACTTCTATTTTACGAAAAAAACTCGATAAATTACCAGCAAACTCTTTTGCTAAAGTTGAATTCATTCAGCCAGAATTATTCAAACTACACAATCGTTTTCATGTTACTTTTTTTGAAGGAAATACTTTACAAGAAAAAACTTTTGTCTTTGAAAAAAACACCGTTAGAGAAGGTGCTTTACGCATGATTCCTGAGTTGAAAAAACGAGGAATTTTAGCTGAATAATCAATATCTTTCCATTGAAAGAGATTGCTTATTAAAATAAATGAAATCTGATTGTTTCTTTTTTAAAAAAATCAACCTAAAAACCCAATCGCTAAGTACATTAGTGTTGTAATTACACCACCAATTAAAGCATACGGCATTTGAGTTTTTACATGATCTATAAGATCACTTGCAGAAGCCATGGATGAGATTATGGAAGTATCTGAAATAGGAGAACAATGATCTCCAAAAATTCCACCACCTAATGTTGCTCCAACTATTAATGGAATCTCAGCTTCATGAATGTGTGCCATCGGAATTGAAATTGCCATCATAATAGCAAATGTACCCCAAGAAGTTCCGGTTGAAAATGCAATAAACGAACTAATTACAAAAACAACTGCCGGCAACAATTCTGGTGACAACCATTCTCTGGTTGCATTAGCAACGTAAACGCCAGTTTCTAATTCTTTACACGCATCTCCAATAGCAAAAGCCAACAACATTAATAAAGCTAAAGGCATTAACTCACTTATCCCTTTTAGGGTTAAATCTATCGCTTCCTTTGGTTTCATAATTCCTTGGATAAAATACATTGCCATAGCTACTAAAAGTGATGTAATTACTGCATATAAAACAGATGATGATCCAGATCCATTTCCAATTGCTTGAGAAGCGTGATCAAAAAACGAAGTAGATGATTTTACAAGATTCCAGCCAGTATAAATTAAATTAATTGGCATCATAAAAACCATTACTGCTAAAGGAACAACCATATTATATGCCTTTGCTTCAATTCCTTCTTTTGGTGGAAAAGATGTTACGGCGTCTGAAACCAAGGGCGTAGAACCTTCGTTCATTAACATCCCTGTTTCTTTTGTTCTTATCTCAGCTTTTTTCATTGGTCCCCAGTCTTTTTTTGTAATAATTACAATAAATACAATACCAATTGCTAATATTGGATAAAAATTATATACGATTGACGACATCATTACGGAAAAAGGTTTTTCAATTCCCTGAGTTAATAATAATCCCATAATAAATGCTCCCCAAGCATTAAATGGAATTAAAATAGATGATGGTGCTGAACTAGAATCAGCAATATATGCGAGTTTTTCTCTAGGAATTTTTAATTTATCAAAAATGGGTCTATATAACGTTCCAACGGTTAATGAACTAATACTTGTTTCTACAAACAATAACAATCCTGTTATCGTAGCCAAGATCTGAACCATTACTCTACTATAACCTACTTTTTTCTTTTCAAATTTTACAATTTTTCTATTTAAAAGATTGATAAAACCTTCAACACCTCTAGAAAACTGAATAAAAATTAACAGCGCTCCAACCAAAGCGCTAAACATAATAGTTCTTGTATTTCCTTCTGAATGAAACACATTTACCATTCCTTCAATCGTAGATAAAGTTCCCGTTAAAGGATTCCATCCTTCAATAATCAACCAAGAAAACCAGATTCCGAAAATTAAAGCAATATATACTTGCTTTGTTCTAAGTGCTAAAATAATTGCAATGATTGGCGGAATTACCGATAAGAAACCATACTCCATAAAATTGTCTGTTTATTTTTTAAAGGTACTAATTAAAACAAAATCTAAATTCTTTTATGGTTTATTCCTATTTTTATTCCTTAATTATAAATAGTATGGGGAAAATTTATTCATCTATAACTAAAAAGCTACAGGTTTTTATAGAAAAACAAAAAATTTTCTTTGTTGCGACTGCTCCAAAAAATGGAAGAATAAATCTATCTCCTAAAGGAATGGATAGTCTTAGAGTTGTTAGTAAAAATAAAGTATTGTGGTTAAGTGTTACTGGCAGTGGAAACGAAACTGCTGCACATTTACTAGAAAATAACAGAATTACAATTATGTTTTGCTCTTTTGAAGGTGTGCCAAATATTTTGCGTTTGTACGGAAAAGGCAAAGCAATTTATCCAAAAGATAAAAAATGGAATGATGCAACTTCTTTATTTATAAAAACCCCAGGAACACGACAAATTTTTGAAATAGATATTGAATCTGCACAAACCTCTTGTGGAATGTCAATCCCTTTTTTTGAATACAAAGGAGAACGAAATGAACTAAACAATTGGGCTTCTGAAATAGGGGAAGACGAAATTAAACACTATTGGATAGAAAAAAACCAAACAAGTATTGATGGTTTACCGACAAAAATAGTAGAATAGTCTCTTTTCTTTTCTATCTTACTTGTTAGTAAATAGATGTGGTAGAAAAGTTTTTTTTACTCTAAATAAGATAAATTAAAAAAATAACAATGAACAACTTTTCTTTCTTCAACAGAGAACATATTACCAAAGAACTACAATCATCAACGTTTGATTTATTAATTATTGGTGGCGGAATTACAGGTGCGGGAATTGCTTTAGACGCTGCTTCTAGAGGAATGAAAGTTGCTTTAATTGAAAAAAATGATTTTGCTTCGGGCACAAGTAGTAAATCAACAAAACTAATTCATGGCGGTTTACGATACCTAAAACAATTTGATTTTTGGTTGGTAAAAGAAGTTGGAACAGAACGAGCAATTGTTCATAAACTTGCACCACATTTAGTAATTCCAGAAAAAATGCTTTTACCTTTAATAGAAGGCGGTTCTTACGGTTCTTGGTTAACCTCTATTGGTTTAAAAATTTATGATATTTTAGCGAATGTAGAAGGCGAAGATAAACGAAAAATGCTAGATGAAGTGGAGGCTTTAGAAAAAGAACCTTTGCTGCCTAAACCATTATTAAAAGGTGCTGGCTATTATGCAGAATATAGAACTGATGACGCTCGTTTAACGTTAGAAGTTTTAAAAACAGCATTAAATTATAAAGCAAAAATTATAAATTATGCTGAAGCAATAGAATTTATTTATAAAGAAGGAAGGGTTGTTGGCGCTACTATTCAAGATCATTTTACAAACAACTTTTTTACCATAAAAAGCAACTATGTTGTAAACGCAACTGGACCTTGGGTAGATGATTTAAGACAAATTAATAATTCAAAAAAAGGAAAACGTTTACGGTTAACTAAAGGGGTTCACTTGGTTGTAGCACATGAAAAATTACCTGTAAAACAATCTGTTTATTTTGATATCCCTGACGGGCGAATGATGTTTGCAATACCAAGAGGAAAAATAACTTATTTTGGAACCACAGATACTAATTATCAAAAAAATAAAAATACTATTGAAACTAGTTTAGTTGATGCTATGTATTTAATATCTGCTGTTAACAATATGTTTCCTTCAATAAATTTAACACTTAATGATATTGAATCTTCATGGGCGGGTTTAAGGCCGCTAATTCACGAAGAAGGAAAAACGGCGTCAGAACTTTCAAGAAAAGATGAAATATTTGTTTCTGAAAGTGAATTAATTTCAATAGCCGGAGGAAAATTAACGGGTTATAGAAAAATGGCAGAACGTATTGTAGATTTGGTCGCTAAAAAATACAAACGTCTTTTTGTAAAAGAGTTTGAAGAAATAAAAACCAAAGAAATTACTCTTTCTGGAGGAACATTTAAAAATTATAACGAAGTAAAAAGTTATATAGATGCTATTTATAACAGAATTGCTGAAGTAAACTTTACTCAAAAAGATGCAGAATATTTGGTTTATAATTATGGAAAACAAACAGATATTATTTTAAAGAGGTTTGATGAGTTTTCTAATGAAAATCAACAAGAAAAAATGATAAAAGCAGAAGTTTGGTTTACTATAAAATATGAAATGGCTTGTACACCCACAGATTTTTTTATGCGAAGAACTGGGCGTTTATTTTTTGATAAATCATCTGTGGTCCTATACAAAGATTTTGTTGTACAACTCTTTAAGAAAGAATTTAATTGGAATCAGAATACAACTGAAAAGTACCAGCAAGAATTAGAAGAAAAAATGCGATTAGCAACTACTTTTTTATAAATTATTCTTCATTTTTCTCATGTTCTTCTAATTCTTTTGTTAAATCTAACGCTCTAAATGATGGTGAAACAATTCCTGTTGTAATCACTGTAATTAAAGTCATTGTTCCTCCAAAAACTACAGCTGTTACTGTTCCCATTATTTTAGCCGTAAAACCGCTTTCAAAAGCGCCAAGCTCATTTGAAGAACCAACAAACATTGAGTTTACTGAAGAAACTCTTCCCCTCATGTGATCTGGTGTTTTTAACTGTAAAACCGTTTGTCTAATTACCATAGAAACCCCATCGGTTACACCGCTAAAGAACAGCGCAATTAACGAAATCCAAAATATAGTTGATACTCCAAAAATTATAATACAAACGCCAAACCCAAAGATTGCAAAAAGCAGTTTTTTTCCTGCGTTTTTACTTATAGGAATGTATGCTGTTACAAACATTGTTAAAAATGCACCAACAGCAGGAGCTGCTCTTAAGGCTCCAAAACCTTGTGGTCCAACTTTTAAAATATCTTGTGCATATATTGGTAATAAAGCAACTGCGCCTCCAAACAAAACAGAAATCATATCTAAAGTAATTGCTCCAAAAATTGCTTTTGTTTTATATACAAACTTAATTCCTTCTTTTAAGCTTTGTAAAACAGGTTCTCCAATGTTAGGGTTTAGTATTGGTTTTTTCTTAATAAAAAAAACCAAACCAAAAGAAAATAATACCATTCCAAAAACAACACATAAAGACCAATGAACTCCAATCCATAAAATTAAAAAACCTGCAAAAGCAGGACCTAAAACAGATGCCATTTGCCAAGTAGAACTACTCCAAGTTGCAGCGTTTGGATATAATTTTTTTGGAACAATTAAAGCTATTAATGAAAAGATTGTTGGGCTAAAAAAAGATCTTAAAAAACCGCCAAAAAAAACCAATCCATAAATTGAATATAAAATTCTTTTTGTTGACCAATCAAAAATGATAACTGGCCAAGTTAATAAAAACAGCCCTAAGCTTATCAATGAAAACAATCCTATACAAAGTGCTAATAAATTTCGTTTTTCTTTTTGATCTACAACATGACCAGCAAAAAGTGCCATTGAAACTGCCGGAATTACCTCCATAAGCCCAATTATTCCTAATGATAATGGGTTTTTAGTTATGCTATACACTTGCCATTCTATAATAATAAACTGCATTGACCAACCAAAAACCAATGCAAAGCGAACAATTAAAAAAATATTGAATTCTTTTATGCGTAAAGCAGCATAAGGATCTTTTTTGTTTTTCTGCACAGTTCTAATTTAGTTTTAGATCCATTAAAATAGCAAACGTTTCATTAACGTCTTCTTCTTTTACTACAATAGTCATCTCGTGAGTTGTAGAAATTATTTCTTGAAGCGGAATATTTGCCCAAGCTAATTGCTTTAAAATAAAGTAATACACACCAGATTGATCTAAGTTTTCTTTAGGTAATTTAATGGTAATTGATGCTAAATCTAACACGCTATGAATTAATGTTTCTTTGCTAAAAATAGCCTCTACATGTTTTTGTAGATTCTTGCTTGTAACAATATTACTTTCGAAAATTCCTTGAGAAACTGTTAAAAAATAATCATTGCTATTAGAAGCTTTACTTAATAATTTTGCAATTTCTTTAAGTAAAGAAGGTGTGTTTTTAAAGGTAAAATCACACAAATCTGAACGAACTATAAAATCTCCTAAATTTGCGGCAACCTTTTTTATGTTTTTTCTGATACGTAATTCATTTGCTGGCGATAAACGGTTTATCGCCATCATTACGGCCCCGATTTTTATTTCCTTTTTTAATAATGCTGAAACTTCTGGTAAAATAACTCGAGCTAAAGACGATACGTTTATTAATTTTTCATTTAAAGCTTCTTCTATAAAAGGTGTTTTTCGAATGGTGCTTTCTACTGCTTCTTGAATGGTTTTCATTTCTGTTTAATTTTAAACACAGTGTTATAATATGTAAAAATATTAAATAAAATTGTTACTGATTGTGTTTCGTTGTTTTTTTGTGCAAAAATGAATTAAATGATTGTTTTAAAATTTGGTGGAACTTCTGTTGGAAACGCAGAAAATATAAAAAAAGTTGTTGATATTATTACAGCTTGTACAACTCATAAAATAGTTGTTTTGTCTGCCATTTCTGGCACAACAAACTCTTTGTTGTCTGTCTCAAAGGCAATCAAAAATAAGCAATTTAAAGAATCTTTAAAATTGATACATCTCTTGGAAAAAGAGTATCAAGTTTTAATACACGAATTATTTGTTTCGAATCAATACAAAGACAAAGCACTTTCGTTTGTCACCGAAAAATTTAATTTTCTTAGAAGTTTAACAACTAACAACTTAAATTTAAAAAACATAATTGTTGCGCAAGGAGAAATTTTATCAACCAATTTGGTTTCAATATTTTTAGAAGAATCAAATGTTTCTTCTACATTAATTTCGGCGCTCGATTTTATGAGTGTTGATGAAAATAATGAACCAACAATTTCAAAAATAAAAGAGCAATTAACACCAATACTAAATCAAAAATCAACAGAAAAACTTTGGATTACTCAGGGTTTTATTTGCAAAAATGAAGCAGGAGAAATTTCTAATTTACAACGTGGCGGAAGCGATTATACAGCGTCGTTAATTGGCGCAGCTATTGGTGCTGATGAAATTCAGATTTGGACCGATATTGATGGAATGCACAATAACGATCCTCGTTTTGTTGACAATACGTTTTCTCTTGAAGAAATTTCTTTTGATGAAGCTGCAGAATTGGCTTATTTTGGTGCAAAAATTTTACATCCGCAAAGTTTAATTCCGGCAAAAGAGAACAATATTTCTGTATTGTTAAAAAACACGTTTAATCCGTTTTCTAAAGGAACCATTATTAAAAACAAAACAACAAATAAAGGGTTTACGGCAATTGCTGCAAAAGACGGAATTACAGCAATTAAAATAAAATCGTACCGAATGTTAATGGCTTATGGTTTCTTAAAAAAAGTTTTTGAAGTTTTTGAAAACAACAAAACACCAATTGACATGATTACCACTTCTGAGGTTGCAGTTTCTCTTACAATTGATGATATTTCTCATCTTCAAAAAATTATTTCAGAATTAGAGGTCTTTGGTAAAATAAATATTGATTCTGATTTAAGTATTATTTGTATTGCTGGTGATTTTTCTCAAAAAAAAGAAGGTACTAGTGCTATGGTTTTTAATGCGTTAAGAAAGATTCCTGTTAGAATGATTTCTTACGGAGGAAGTGATTATAACATTTCACTTTTGATAAAAACCGCCGATAAAATTGCCGCTTTAAATTCGCTAAATAATGAATTGTTTAAAGAAAAACAATTGATTTAAAAGATAATTAATTCAACTTATGTGTTAGTTTTTCAAACTGTTCTTTTGCTTCTTTTCCTCCATATAAAACATTATAAACAGCATCAATAATTGGTGTTTTAGCTCCGTTTTCTTCTTTTATTTTATGGGCGCTTTTTGTAGCGTAATACCCTTCAGCAACCATGCTCATTTCCATTTGAGCAGATTTTACGGTATATCCTTTTCCAATCATATTACCAAACATTCTGTTTCTACTAAAAGTAGAATATCCAGTAACTAATAAATCACCTAAATAAGCAGAGTTATTAATGTTTCGCTTCATTTTATGAACCTTTTTAATAAAGCGTTTCATTTCTCTAATTGCATTACTCATTAATACTGATTGAAAATTATCTCCATATCCTAAACCGTGTGCAATTCCTGCAGCAATCGCATAAATATTTTTTAACATTGCGGCATATTCTGTTCCTATAATATCATCAGAAATCTTTGTTTTTATATAACTACTTGCAATAAACTTACTTAATAGTATTGCTTTTTTCTGGTCTTGACACGCAAGTGTTAAGTATGATAAACGCTCCATTGCAACTTCTTCTGCATGACAAGGACCAGTAATAACTCCAATATTTTGTAAAGGAATATTATATGTTTTATGAAAATGTTCTCCAATAATTAATCCTGTTTCTGGTACAATTCCTTTAATCGCAGAAAAAATAGTTTTCCCCTCTAAAGATGTAGTAATTTTTTCTAATTCAGATTTTAAAAAGGCAGACGGAATTACAAATATTAAAACATCATAATTACTAACAAAATAATTTATATCGTTAGATAGGTCTAATTTTTTTGGATGTAACTCAGCAGAACTTAAATAATTTGGATTATGTTGATGCTTTTTTATATGCTCAATTGCAGAAACATTACGCATATACCAACCAACATTTTCTAAATTTTCAGTTAACATTTTTACGATTGCGGTTGCCCAACTTCCTCCGCCAAAAACGGCTATTTTAGGGTTTGTATTCATATTTACATTAATTAGAGTGGTCAAATGTAATAAAACAAAGTTCTAACGTGCAAAACTTGTGGTAATTATTATATTTGTATAAGACTTTTTCTTTTGAGCAATTTAAAACGTTTTTTTAAAGACACAATAATTTATGGTATTGCGGCTGTATTGCCTAGAGCTATAAATATTTTTTTAGTAAAACTACACACCTCAACTTTAGAGGCAGATAAATATGCCGTAAATACTGATTATTACGTGTATGCAGCATATTTTAACGCATTGCTAACTTACGGAATGGAAACTGCTTTTTTTCGTTTTTTTTCGAAAGAAAATGACAAAGGAAAAATCGTTTCAACTTCTTTTATTAGTTTATTAATAACAAGCTTATTGTTTTTGTTTGTAATGTTGTTTTTTAGTACTGATATTTCAGGTTTCTTCGGGTTTAAAAACCCATTATTTTTTAAATTACTCGTGTGGACAATTACCTTAGATACTCTTGTTGTAATACCGTATGCGTATTTACGTGTTGCAAATAAACCCATACATTTTACCATTTATAAAATAGTAAATATTTTAATTTTTGCTCTGTTAAATGTGTTCTTTTTATGGTTTGTTCCGTATGCAGTAAAACATCAAATTAGTTTACCAAATTTTATTATAGATTATTACAATTCGTATCCAAAAGTGATGCATATTTTTGTTGCCGGAACTATTGCAAGTGCAACGACATTTTTATTATTATTTCCGATAATTTTTAAGTTTAAAATAAATTTTGATATTTTACTTTTAAAGAAAATGTTACGTTATAGTTTACCAATGATGGTTGGAAGCCTAGCTTTTGTAACCAATGAAAACCTAGATAAATTACTACTTGGAAATTTGATAGGAAATGAACAAATGGGAATTTATGCCGCAAGTTATAAATTAGGTGTGTTTATGACTCTGTATATTATGGCTTTTCGTTTAGGAGCAGAGCCGTTTTTTTTTAATCATGTAGATAAAAAAAACGCCAAAGAGACCTATGCTAAAATACTAACTTGGTTTACTGTTTTAGGTGCTTTCTTTATGTTGATTGTAGTTGTTTTTATTGATCTTTTTGCACATATTTTACTAGGAAAACCAGAATATTTTGAAGCTTTACAAATTGTGCCAATCATCTTATTAGCTAATTTATTTTTAGGAATTTACAACAACTTATCTATTTGGTATAAATTAACTGATAAAACCAAATTCGGAATGTATTTTTCGGTTTTAGGAGCAATTATTACTATTGTTTTTAATCTGCTAATGATTCCTAAAATAGGGTTTATGGCTTCTGCTTGGGCAACTTTAATTACCTACGGATTTATGATGATGATTTCTTATTTTATTGGACAAAAACATTATCCTGTTCCGTATCAATTAAAAAAGGTTAGTTTTTATGTGCTATTTGCTACTGTTTTATGTTGGGTTTCTTTTAGTTTATTTAGAGGAAACGTTTGGTTTTCAGTTTCAACAATTTTTAGTTACTTTGGACTTGTTTTTTTATTGGAAAAATCAACCATTAAACAAATTATGAAACGCTAATTTATGAACGTACAGATTATCAACAAGTCAAAACACGTAACACCTAATTACGAAACCGAAGGTTCTGCAGGAATGGATTTACGCGCAAATATTGAAGAAGCTATCACGCTAAAACCTTTAGAAAGAACCATCGTAAAAACCGGTTTATTTATTGCCTTACCAATTGGTTTTGAGGCGCAAGTTAGACCAAGAAGTGGTTTGGCTGCTAAAAAAGGAATTACCGTGTTGAACTCTCCTGGAACTATTGATGCAGATTATCGCGGAGAAATCGGTGTAATTTTAGTGAATTTATCGAACGACGATTTTGTAATTAATGATGGTGAACGTGTTGCTCAGCTTGTAATAGCAAAACACGAACGTGTAAAATGGGAAGAAGTTGAGGTTTTAAGTGAAACTAAACGTGGATCTGGTGGTTTTGGAAGCACAGGAGTGTAAAAAATTAATATTAATTAAAATAGTAAAATTATGATTTTAGGAGTATCTGAGTGGTTAAGTGGTAAGTTGGGATGGAAAGTACAAAATATTAGAATTGCTTTTGTTGTATGTGTTTTATTTGCTGGTTTTGGTATTGGTTTGTATTTAATTTTATGGGTTGTAAAAATGTTTTCTAAATAGAAAACTACACCTTTTTATATAATTGACTCATTTTACGAACTTCTTCTTGTAATAAATCAAAATTTAAAAACACGTGTGAGTGATATTGAAACCCTAATTTTTTGTAAAAATAAAAAGCTTGTGGTTGTTCATTCATCGCGTCTAACCAGATAATTTTATACTTCTTTTCTCTTGCTTTTTCTTCCAACCAAAAAAGTAATTTTTTCCCAATTCCGTTTCCTTGGGTTTTTGGATGGATATAAATACGGTGTAATTTAACCTGCTTTTCTTCAGTTAAACCTTGTAGTTTTTCATTCCAAACAATGCGAAAATTTCCAACAACTTCATTCTTAAAAAGGATAAAATAATAATTGCTTTTTGCTTCTAACAAATCTTTTAAAACAGCAGATTTTGAGTATTGAGAAGCCACATACCAATTTCCATTATCTTTCCAAAAATGCGAATATGCTGGCGGATAAATTTCTTTCATCAAAGAAAACAACAACTCACAATCTGTATTTTTTATGGGTTGTAAAGAAATGTGCTGTGTAACTTGTATCATTATGTAAAAGTAAAAAAGCTATTTCAATTAATTGAAATAGCTTTTTAAATTAAGTAGAACTTTTAAAAATACTTAATCTTGATTATTTATTGCGTCTTTAATTTTTGTTTCTAATTCTTCGGATAATTCAGGGTTGTCTTTTATCAACTCTTTTACCGCATCTCTTCCTTGACCTAATTTTGTTTCACCATAACTAAACCAAGAACCACTTTTCTTTACAATTCCTAATTCTACGCCAATATCTAAAATCTCTCCAACTTTAGAAATTCCTTTTCCATACATAATATCAAATTCAGCAATTTGAAAAGGCGGAGCTACTTTATTTTTTACCACTTTTACTTTTGTGCTATTTCCAATAACACGATCGCCATCTTTAATTTGTGTTCTTCTACGAATATCTAAACGAACAGAAGCGTAAAATTTTAGTGCATTTCCACCAGTTGTAGTTTCTGGATTACCAAACATTACGCCAATTTTTTCTCTTAATTGGTTGATAAAAATTACGGTACATTTTGTTTTAGAAATCGTTCCTGTTAGTTTACGTAAAGCTTGCGACATTAAACGCGCGTGTAATCCCATTTTAGAATCACCCATTTCGCCTTCAATTTCTGATTTTGGAGTTAATGCAGCAACAGAATCAATTACAATAATATCAATTGCTCCAGAGCTAATTAAATTATCAGCAATTTCTAAAGCTTGCTCACCATAATCTGGTTGAGAAATAATTAAATTTTCGATGTCAACACCTAAATTTTCTGCGTAATAACGATCAAACGCGTGTTCTGCATCAATAAAAGCTGCAATTCCACCTGCTTTTTGTGCTTCTGCAATTGCATGTAGTGTTAACGTTGTTTTACCAGAAGATTCTGGTCCGTAAATTTCTATAACTCTTCCTCTTGGATAACCACCAACGCCTAATGCTAAATCTAATCCTAAAGAACCTGAAGAAATAGCGTCTATATCTTCTACTTTACTATCACCCATTTTCATTACTGCTCCTTTTCCATAGACTTTATCCATCTTGTCTAAAGTAAGTTGTAATGCTTTTAATTTCGCTGTTTTTTCTTTATCTGCTGACATATCTTTTTGCTATAATTTTTTTAAAAAATAAGAACCACTAAGTTACAAAATTATCATTGAGTTTTCCTAAAATTTTTAAGGTACATTTTCGTACTATTGTGGTGAATCTATTTTTATGAATTTACATCGTCATTTTATCCTTCACAAACCTTACGGAACTATTTCTCAGTTTGTAAATCCACATAAACGAAAGAAAAAATTATTAGGAGAATTGTACGATTTTCCTGAAGGAACCATGGCTATTGGGCGATTGGATGTAAACTCAGAAGGTTTGTTATTATTAACAACAGACGGAAAAGTAAGCGAATATATAAGAAGTAAAAAAATAGATAAAGAATATTATGTTCAAGTTGATGGAAATATTAATCAAAAAGAAATTGAAACATTAAAAACGGGTGTAGAAATTGGTTTTGATGGAAAAAAATACACCACAAAACCCTGTGAAGCTTCTTTGATTTCTCCACCAAATTTTCCAAACAGAACTCAAAAAATTCGTGATGAACGCCACGGACCAACAAGTTGGATTTCAATTACAATAAACGAAGGAAAATTTAGACAAGTTCGAAAAATGACAGCGGCAGTTGGTTTTCCTACTTTACGATTAATTAGAGTTAGAATTGGATCTATTTTTTTAAACGATTTAGAACTTGGTGGTGTAAAACAAGTAAATAAGTTATTATAATATTTTTAATTTCTTAGCATTTCTATATGCGGAATTCCGTCTTCTAAATATTCATCTCCAACTTTTTTAAATCCGTGAGATTCGTAGAAATTTTTTAGATAAACTTGTGCGGAAATTGTAATTTTTAAAGTGTTAAATTTTTCTTGAATTACTTTTATAGAAGCTTTCATTAAATCATGTCCGTAACCAAATTTACGTTCTTTAGCATCAACAATAACTCTACCAATACTTGCTTCTTTAAAATAATCTCCTGGTTTAAAAATACGTGTATAAGCAATAATTTTATTATTTTTAATACCAATTACGTGTACTGCTTTTTGATCTTTAAAGTCTAAATCTTGATACACACAATCTTGCTCAACTACAAAAACTTCTGATCGTAATTGAAGTATTTTATATAATTCTGATGTATTTAATTCTGAAAAATTTTTTACTAAAAATTCCATTTTAACTATAAGAAATTTTATTTACTCTAGTTGCATGACGACCGCCTTCAAATTCTGTGTTTAAAAAAATATCTACAAAACCTAACGCTTGTTGTAAAGAAACAAAACGAGCAGGAATGGCTAAAATATTTGCATTGTTATGTTGGCGAGTTAACGTAACTAATTCATTATTCCAACAAAGTGCTGCTCTAATTCCTTGATGTTTGTTTGCCGTCATTTGAGCACCATTTCCAGAACCACAAAGAATAATTCCAAAAGTTGCTTTACCAGTTTCAACGGCTTCTGCGGTTGGATGAATTACATCAGGATAATCCATAGAATCATTTGTATCAGTTCCAAAATTTAAAACAGTAAATCCTTTTTCTTTTAAGTAATTTATAATTTCAAATTTATATATTGTTCCTGCATGATCGTTACCAATTGCAATTGTCATAATATGTTGTTTTTAATAGGATTAAGTACACAAAAATAAGTATAAAGATGGTTATCAACAGGTATAAATAATTAAAATTTTACAAAGCTTAATAACCTTTTAAAAATAAGAGTATTACGTATATTATGTGAATGTTAAGAAGTATTCTTATTTTTTTAAAACTTTTTTTGATGGTTTCAATAATTATTACAATACAAAAGTATAAATGAAACTACCAACTTTTTTTTTAATTTTCTAATAGCAATTTATCAACATAAAATTAACTCTTTCTTTACATTCTATTTTTACTAAAGAATAAAGAAAATCTATGTATAACTATTTATAAAAATTGTTAATAAACTAAAAAAAGAATTGATTTTTAAGCTTTTAAAAAATAGATAAGTTGTTTATTAAATTTAATAAGTGATATAAAAAAATAATTAAGAAAATACTTATTGTATCTATTAACACTATATCATTAACATCATATTTTTTTAAATTTAATTAAAGAATATGATTATAATTATATAAAGTGTTAATAACTCTAAAAATTTAAAAATAAATTAAATAGTTTTAGTATTTAATTGTTTAAAATGTATTGAGTCTTTTTGAATTTTTATAGATTCTGGAGAAGTATGAGAATTTAAAGGAGTATTTATATTAACAACAGTAATAAAAATACCTGTGATAAATATAAAGATAAATAATGCTATTATTTTATGAAATTGTTTCATTTTTATAAACTTCTTATATTATAAAGACGTGTATTTTGATAAAGTGTTACAAAAAAATTAAGATTTCTTTAACTTTTATAAATTATGGAACAATAAATAGAATTGCTTTTTCTATAATTGATACTGAAACAGATCCTGTATTAATTAATTCTCCATCAGCTTGAATAAAAGGGTTTTCTACTGTAGAAGTTGGTATAACTTTTAAGGTATTTGTTTTATAAGTTTCTACTTTTTTATGATGTACAATTTTTCCATTATATAATTTTAGTAAATTTAAAACCATATCTAATAAAGTTAAATTTTTAGCAATAGTAATATCTAATAAACCATCCGAAGGATTAACATCTTTTGTAAATTGCATTCCACCACCAGAAAATTTACAATTTCCAAAAATTACCATCAAACATTTTTCTTGGAATTTTTTTTCGTTTATTTCTATTGTAAAATCTACTGGTTTATATAATAATAAACCAGCTAATCCACTTAATAAATAAGCAATTCCTCCAAAACGTTTTAAGTTTTTTAATTTATGAACCACATAACCGTCATAACCAATTCCTGCTACATTAGTAAAATAGTTTATAATGTTGTTTTCTGTTTCTAATTTACCAACATCTTGCAGAATTGTTTTTTCTTTACTGATTATTGTAATAGAATTCTCTATCTTTGTAGGAATATTATAAGTTTTTACCCAATCATTTCCAGTACCAATTGGTATTACAGCAAGTTGTATAGTGTTAGTTTCTACTAATTTTTGCTTCATTATTCCGTTCACAACATGATGTAACGTTCCATCTCCACCAACAGAAATTATTTTAGTAAATCCATTTTTAATAGCAGTTTCTACTAATTCTTCTTCATGTTTAGAATAATCAGTAAAAGCAAACGAAAACGAAATATGTTGTTTTTTTAATTCATCTGAAATTTCTCTCCAAATTTTTTTAGATTTTCCGTTTCCAGATGTTGGATTCATAATTAAAAACCAGTCCGTTTTCATATAAATAATAAATTAATAAAAAAGCAAAGTACAAAAATTGAATTCATAACAATAAATTAATAAAGAATACAATTAAAATTATGTAATTTGCTATCAATAAAAACAATAAAAGACAGATGTCTAAAAAAAAGAAAATTTTTAAAAAGAAAGGTAAAATTATTAAAGATTTAACCAAAAATATATTTAGAATATTAAATGAAGATGCTAATTCATCTTATAACTATAAACAAATTGCATCAAAAATTGGTATTTCTGATACCGATGGAAAAACGCAAGTTTTAAAAAAATTAGCTGAGCTTACAGCTACTAAAAAAATTAAAGAAACCGATAGAGGAAAATTTAAAATAAATCAAGATAGAAAATACAACATTGGTACTTTAGATGTTACATCTAATGGAAATGCGTACTTTATTTCTGATGATTTTGAAGAAGATATTTTTATTCCTTCAATCAATTTAAACAAAGGTTTACATAAAGATACCGTTAAAGTTTACACGTATAATAAACGTGGAAGTAAAAAGTTAGAAGCCGATGTTGTAGAAGTATTAGAAAGAGCAAAAACCGAATTTGTTGGTGTGTTACAACTCAATAAAAACTTCGGATTTGTTATTCCGGATGATAATAAAATGTACGCTGATCTTTTTGTTTCACAAAACAATATTAATGGTGCAGAAGACGGAGATAAAGTGGTTGTAACATTAATAGATTGGCCATCAAATTCTAAAAATCCGTTTGGAAAAATTACAACAGTTTTAGGAAAACCAGGAGATCACAATACAGAAATGCATTCTATTTTAGTAGAATATGGTTTACCGTACGAATTTCCAAAAGAAGTAGAAGACGAAGCAGAAAATCTTCCAATAGAAATTACAAAAGAAGAAATTGCAAAACGTAGAGATATGCGTAGCGATTTAACATTTACTATTGATCCTAAAGATGCAAAAGATTTTGATGATGCGTTGTCGTTTACAAAATTAGAAAACGGAAATTATGAAATAGGAATTCATATTGCTGATGTTTCGCATTATTTACAAGAAAAAACAATTTTAGATGATGAAGCTTACGAAAGAGCAACATCCGTTTATTTGGTTGATAGAGTTGTACCAATGTTACCAGAAAAATTATCTAACGGAGTTTGTTCTTTACGACCAAATGAAGAAAAATTAACTTTTTCTGCTGTTTTTGAAATCAATGAAAAAGTACAAGTTGTTAATAAATGGTTTGGAAGAACTGTTACCTATTCAGATCAACGTTTTGCTTATGAAGAAGCACAATATTTGATTGAAGAGAATCAAGATAATTCAAAATCTGTCATTCTGAACGAGGAACGAGGAGAAATCTCACCTTTAAAATGTACAATTCCTGCAGATATTTCTATCACTGATAAAGAATATACGGTAACTAAAGAAATTGTAGAAGCAACGTTGAAACTAGATGAGCTAGCTAAAAAAATGCGCAAAAAACGTATGAAAGCTGGCGCAATATCTTTTGATAGAGTAGAAGTGAAGTTTAATTTAGATGAAGAAGCAAATCCTGTTGGGGTTTTCTTTAAAGAATCTAAAGATGCTAATAAATTAATTGAAGAATTTATGTTATTAGCAAATAGAAAAGTAGCAGAATTCATTGGTCAAGAAAACGGCAAACCAAGTAAAAAAACATTTATTTATCGTGTTCATGACGAACCAAATATTGATAAATTAAACGCTCTACAAGGTATTGTAAGTAAATTTGGCTATTCTTTAAAAACAGATTCTAAAGAAGTTATTTCTCAATCATTAAATAAACTACTTTCAGACGTTCATGGTAAAGCAGAATCGAATATGGTAGAAACTTTAGCGATTAGAACGATGAGTAAAGCAGAATATACAACTCAGAATATTGGTCATTACGGATTAGCTTTTGATTACTACAGCCATTTTACATCACCAATAAGACGTTATCCTGATGTAATGACACATCGATTACTACAACATTATTTAGATGGCGGAAATTCACCTAAATCTGATATTTATGAAGTAAAATGTAAACATTCATCAGAAATGGAATATTTAGCCTCAAAAGCAGAAAGAGATTCTATTAAATATATGCAAGTAAAATACATGCAAGATCATAAAGATCAAGAATTTATAGGTGTTATTTCTGGCGTTACAGAGTGGGGGATTTATGTAGAAATTAAAGAAAATAAATGTGAAGGAATGGTTCGTATTAGAGATATAAAAAACGATTATTATATTTTTGATGAAAAACAATATGCAATTATTGGTCAATCTACAAAACATATTTATCAATTAGGAGATGAGGTTGTTGTAAAAGTAAAAAAGACAGACTTAGAGCGTAAACATTTAGATTTTAATTTAATAGAAAAATAAACTTTTTTAACGGTATAATAGAAGTAAAGAATTAATAAAAAGCTTTTTGTATCTTTGTATAAAATTAAAAAAAATGAACACATTAAATATATTTTTATTTGCAGGACCATGGCAAATAGCTGTAGTAGTAGTATTAGTTGTATTACTTTTTGGTGGTAGAAAAATTCCTGAATTAATGAAAGGTTTAGGTGGCGGAATTAAAGAATTTAAAAAAGCATCTAAAGAAGAAGATGATGATGAAAAAGATAAAATAGAAGAAAAAAAATAAGACTTTGTCTTAGTAAAAATAAAAAAGCTCAACGATATCATTGAGCTTTTTGCTTTTAATTAAATTAAAAATATCCCCCAATGTTTTTAACTTAATCACTTATTAAAGCAAATATATATTTAGAAAAAAAATAAATATTACTGTTTTTAAATTTTGTTTTAAAAAGGAAGAAATAGTTATTATTAGGGATAAAAAGGAAAGTAATTAACCCAATAAACTCTTTAAAGATTGTTTACTAAAACTTCTAGAAACAGGTACTTCAAAAGGAATAACATCAGATTTTAATAAATAACCCCTTGCATTACCACTAATATCTTTTATATAATTTACATTAACTATATACGACTTATGACAGCGTATTATATTGGTATATTCTTCTAATTCTTCGTTTATTTTAGCTAATGTAACTCTTAAAATTTTTTCTTTTAAATCAATATTTTTTTGTATAAAAAAACTTGCGTAATTTCCTTGTGATGAGATATACACTAAATCATCTGTTTTTAAAACAATTTTTTCTTTTTTATTATCAGAATAAATAGTGATTTCTGGGTTTAATTCTTTTTTTACTAATTTTTCTTTATTATAAATATTAATTTCATTTGCTCTTTTCTCTCTTTTTTCTCTTACGTTTTTCTCATTTATAAAAACAAAAAAGAGTAACGGAATCGTTGCAACGAAAAAAGTATAAGATAAAAAAGTAAAATAATTTAAGCCTTTTATTCCATAAGTATTTTTAAATAAATTACCAAAATACCATAAAAAAGATCCTATTAAAACAATACCTATTAATATTATAAATAGGTTTCTTCCAATGGTCCATTTATCTTCATCAAAATAATTTTTAAAAATAAGAGCAGGAATAAATAACATAAAAAATACACCAAAAGAGGTAACAACTCCTAAAACGATTGTATATCCTAAAATTAATTCTTTTAAAGAATATAAATTAAATGGTTTAAAAACGTATAAAAAAAGAAATACAAAAAAACCAAAATACAAACTTACTTTTAACTTAAATTTTATAGACGGATTAAAATAATATGGAGTTGAAAGCCAAGAGGAAAAAGATTTCATAACTCTTAAAAATTAACCGCAGTACCAGAAGCTGTTACCATTAACATTCCTCCAGAACCAACAGTTTCATAATCTAAATCGACACCAATTACTGCATCAGCTCCTAAACGTATTGCCTGATCTTGCATTTCTTTTAAAGCAATATCTTTTGCTTCACGCAAAACTTTTTCATAAGAACCAGATCTTCCCCCTACAATATCTCTTATTCCAGCAAAAATATCTTTAAATAAATTAGCTCCAATTATAGTTTCTCCAGTTACAATACCTAAATATTTTTTTATTTCGTTGGTTTCTAATGTATTTGTTGTTGTTACAATCATTTATTAACTTTTTTGTCTTTTGGTTTTATTGGACTTTCATTTATTTTATTTGCTGCCACTAAACTTGTTACCATATCATTTAACATAGAACTTGCTGCGTTTGGATTGTTTGGTAATAAAATTAAATTACTATTTGTGTCTGCACCAATAGACTGTAAAGTATCATAATGTTGTGTAATTACAATTAATGCAGATGCTTCTTGTGAATTGATTCCGGCTTTATTTAAAACATCTACAGATTCTTCTAAGCCACGAGCAATTTCTCTACGTTGATCTGCAATTCCTTTTCCTTGTAAACGTTTACTTTCTGCCTCTGCTTTTGCTCGCTCTACAATTAAAATACGTTGCGCATCTCCTTCATATTGCGCAGCCGTTTTTTCTCTATCTGCTGCATTAATTCTGTTCATAGCAGCTTTTACTTGTGCATCAGGATCTATATCTGTAACCAAGGTTTTAATGATGTCATATCCGTAATTAGACATAGCATCGTTTAATTCTGTTTTTACAGCGATAGCAATATCATCTTTCTTTACAAAAACATCATCTAATTTCATTTTTGGAACTTCTGCTCTAACCACATCAAACACATAAGAAGTAATTTGATCGTGCGGATAATCTAATTTATAAAAAGCATCATATACTTTTTCTTTGATGACCATAAACTGAACAGAAACTTTTAGTTTCACAAAAACGTCATCTAATGTTTTTGTTTCTATAATTACATCTAATTGTTGAATTTTTAAACTCAATCTTCCTGCAATTCTATCAAAAACAGGAATTTTTAATTGTAAACCAGAATGACGAATACTTTGATATTTTCCAAAACGCTCAATTATAGCAGCGGTTTGTTGTTTAACAGTAAAAAATGAGGCAAATAATATTAAAAGACCTAAAACGATAAGTATTATAAGAGTTGGATTCATGGGTGTAGTTTTAATTTTTATTAAAGATACAATGTTTCTGTTTCAAAATCAAAAAATTGTATTTATATGTAGTTAATACTACAAAATGGTACACTTTTTTCTAAAAAGTATATTGAATTCCGTTTTCTAATTTATATTGTGAATTTGGGATGCTAAGAACAGGAAATTTATCGAATTGATATGAAAAAGAGGTCGTTAGCGCTAATTTTTTAAAAATAATAAAAGAAAAAGATGTTTCGCTTGATATTCGGTAATCTGAAATATAATTTAATTTTGGCTGATAGTAGGTTGTGCTAGAAAGAAAAATATTTTCTTTAAGCGTCATATTAAAAGAAAAATAAACATCACCACGCATTGTTTTTTCAATTATATCTTCAGTATTTCCTATAGAGTTTTCATATTCGTACATCATAAGAGTTCCTAAAAAAAAATTATTTTTTTTGGAATGAAAAAGATGAAAACGAGTACCTAAACCAACAAGATATCTAAAGTTTATAAAAGAAATTTTATCTTTTTGAAACTGAGTAAACCCTTCAAGTGTTAAACGTGGTTTTAATTGATAATTATATCTTAAATGTTGCACTCTTTTATCGGTAAACCGTTCTTTATTTACTTCTGAAAAAGCAATATTATTTACAAAGAAAAAAAGGTTTTTTCCAGAGGTATATTGTAATGTAATTTCATTTGTTAAATTAAAAAGGGTATTCACGTTTTTTGTTAAATCAATATCAAGCTTAACAGTTCCCATAAAATGGGAAGAATCTGTTGGCTTTCTTAAACTTTCAATATTTATAACCTGACAAAAACTGATAGTGCTTGTAAATAGTAATATAAAAAATAATTGTTTTTTACTCATTACTTATTTATTCTTTAATTTCTTCGATTGCTTTTTCAATTCTTTTAATAGTTTCTACTTTGCCAATCATTTCAATAATATCAAACAAATGTGGTCCTTTTAAAACACCAACTAAACTTAAACGTAGCGGTTGCATTACTTTACCAAAACCAATTTCTTTAGCAGTAATCCATTCTTTAATTACGGTTTCTGTATTTGTTGATGAAAAATTTTCAATAGTAGAGATCACAGAAATTAATTCTTGCATTAATTCAGGAGTTTCTGGCTTCCAATTCTTTTTTGATGCTTTTGCATCATATTCTGTTGGAGGTTGAAAAAAGAAATCGGATAGGTTCCAAAAATCGGCAACAAAAACAGCGCGTTCTTTAATTAGTGAAACTACTTTTTTAACGTAAGACTTCTCGACATTACGAGGGTTTTTCGACGAAGTAATCACATTATTAGAAGCAGATTGCTTTGTTTCACTCGCAATGACAATTCCTTTTTCTGATAAAATAGGTAAAAACAAATCCGTTAATTCTGCATCTGTTTTAGTTTGCATGTATTGCTGATTGAACCAGTTTGTTTTTTCTGGGCTAAATTTTGCACCAGATTTACTAACTCTTTTTAAATCAAATACTTTAACCAGCTCTTCTAATGAAAAAATTTCTTGTTCAGTTCCTGGATTCCATCCTAATAAAGCTAACATATTTATAAAAGCATCAGCAAAGTAACCATCTTCTTTATATCCACGAGAAACTTCACCAGATTGTTCGTTGGTGTATGCTAAAGGAAATACTGGAAAACCTAGTTTATCTCCATCTCGTTTGCTTAATTTTCCTTTTCCAATAGGTTTTAAAATCAGCGGTAAATGTGCAAATTTTGGAGAATTCCAACCAAAAGATTTGTACAATAAAACATGCAACGGCATTGACGGCAACCATTCTTCTCCGCGAATTACATGTGATATTTCCATCAAATGATCATCTACAATATTTGCTAAATGATACGTTGGCATTCCGTCTGATTTAAACAATATTTTATCATCTAATGTATTTGTATCAATTTTAATGGTTCCACGAATTTCATCATGCATTAATAATGTTTCGTCTTGTGGTGTTTTAAAACGAATTACATACTTATCGCCAGCATTAATTCTTTTTTGAACTTCATCCGAAGAAAATGTAAGAGAATTATTTAATTTTAAACGATTGTGCCAATTATAAATAAATGTTTTTCCGTTTTCTTCATGATTTTTTCTATGAAAATCTAATTCTTCTGATGTATCAAAAGCATAATACGCCCAACCAGATTCAATTAATTGATCTGCGTATTTTTTATAGATTTCTTTACGTTCTGATTGTCTGTAAGGACCAAATTTTTCGTTCTTTCCAGAACCTTCATCAAAAGGAATGTTACACCAATCTAAAGAATCTATAATATATTGCTCTGCATTTGCTACATAACGAGTTTGATCTGTGTCTTCTATACGCAACACAAAAGTTCCGCCATATTTTTTAGCAAATAAATAATTAAATAAAGCGGTTCTTACACCACCAATATGTAAAGGTCCAGTTGGACTTGGCGCAAAACGAACGCGAACTGTAGATTCCATTTTTTCTTTTTTTCTTGTCGCAAAGATACTTTTTATTAGAAGAGAAGAGAAAAAAGATAAAAGAAAAAAGAATGATTTTTATTGAGATTTAACGGTTTTTTCTAGCAAAATCTTTTAAAAAGACTATTTTTATTGGTTAGATAATGGATTTATATAAAAACATAGAAGAAAAACTACATCAGTTTGTGCGTAAATTTTACACAAACGAACTTATAAAAGGAACAATTTTGTTTCTTTCGTTAGGTTTTTTGTACTTTTTTTTCACGCTTTTTATCGAGTATTTTTTATGGTTACAACCAGCAGCAAGAACCATTTTATTTTGGGCTTTTATTTTGGTTGAATCATATTTACTTTTTCGATTTATTTTAATGCCAATTTTTAAGTTGATTGGTTTAAAAAAAGGAATTTCATTTACCCAATCTTCAAAAATTATTGGAAATCATTTTCCGAAAGTAGGCGACAAACTAATTAATGTTTTACAATTAAAAGAAGCTACCAATCAATCGGATTTATTGTTGGCAAGTATCGAGCAAAAAGCAAAAGAACTACAGCCAATTCCGTTTGCAAAAGCAGTTAATTTTAAAACAAATACAAAATATTTAAAATACGCTGCAATTCCTGTTTTAATTTGGCTAATCATTACCATTACAGGCAATTTTAATATGTTTAATACTTCTTTTAAAAGAGTTGTTAATTATAGAACAGCATTTGTTCCGCCAGCGCCTTTTTCGTTTTATGTCGTAAATAAAAATTTAAAGGTAATTCAAGGAAAACCGTTTACTTTAGAAATTGAAACGAAAGGAAAAGTGACACCGTTAGATGTTACTATTTTTTACAACAATCAAAGTTATTTTTTACAACATCAAAACGGAATCTTTTCGTACACATTTACAGACACCAGAAATAACATTTCTTTTTATGTAGAAGCTAACGGAATTGTCTCAGAAAACTACGAACTGAATGTAATAAAAACACCTACAATTCAGCATATTTCTATTGATTTAAAGTATCCAAAATATATTGGTAAAAATAACGAAACCATTAACAATACAGGAACAATTTTAATTCCCGAAGGCACAAAAACCACGTGGAACGTTGCTACAAATCAAACAGATTCTGTCGCTTTTATTTCTTCGAAAAATAAAATGTTTTTTAACGAATCTAAAAACAATTTTTTTACTTTTTCTAAACGGATCTTAAAACCACTTAGGTATCAAATTGCAACATCAAATTCTGAATTAAAAGAGTTTGAAAAATTGTATTTTACAATTGATGTTGTAAAGGATGAGTTTCCAGAAATAGAAGTCTTATCAGAGATTGATAGTTTAAATAACACAGCTCAATTTGCTGGTAAAATTTCTGACGATTATGGAATTAAAAAACTAGAAGTTGTTTTTTATGATGAGGAAAATCCGACAGAAAAAAAGAGACAAAAAATAGCGTTTGATAAAGAACTAAATCAAACTTTCTATTATAATTTTCCGGGTAATTTAGATATTAATAAAGGCATTAATTACGAAGTTTATTTTCAGGTTTTTGATAATGATGCTGTTAATGGAAGTAAAAAAAGCGAAAGTAAAAAGTTTCGTTTTAGAAATAAAAAGGATAACGAAATTGAAGAAGAATCGGTTTTACAGCAACGCAAACAAATCAAATCGATTGAGAATACGTTGCAAAAAAAGATAGATCAAAAGAAAGATTTAGAAGAAATAAAGCAAAACTTACAGAACAATAAAAATGTAAATTGGAACGATAAAAAGAGGATAGAAAATTATATAAAACGTCAAGAACAATACAAACAAATGATGCAGCGTCAAACAGACAAACTGCAAGAAAATATTAAAGATTTACCAAAAGATTCTGAATCTATCAAACAAAAGAAAGAACAACTTAAAAAAAGAATAGAAGAACTTAAAAAACTAGAAAAAGAACAAAAACAGTTAGCCGAATTAAAAAAATTAGCCGAAAAATTAAATAAAGACGATTTGCTAAAAAAAGTAAAGCAATTAACAGAGCAAAACAAACAACAAGAACGTAGTTTAGAAAGAATATTAGAACTTACAAAACGGTTTTATGTAGAGCAAAAAACCTTGCAAATTGCTACTAAATTAGAGGAGCTTTCTAAAAAACAAAATAGTGTTGCTACATTACCAAAATTAGATTTAAATCAGCAAAAAGAAATAAAAAAAGATTTTAAAGAAATTGAAAAAGAACTTAAAACTTTAGAGAAAGACAACAAAGAATTGAAAGAACCAATGCAAATTCCTGACACAAAAGCAGCACAAAAAGAGGTTAATGATTTATTAAATAAAGCTGAAGAAAATAATCAATCAGATAAAAATAAACAACAAAAAAGTCAGAAAAAAGCGTCTCAAAAAATGCAAGAAATGAGTCAGAAAATGCAACAAGCAATGTCTGACATGGAAGGAGAAATGAAAGAGGCAAACGAGAAATCGTTACGAATCATTTTAGAAAACTTATTAAACTTTTCTTTTCAACAAGAAAATTTGATGAATACGTTTTCAAAATTGAGTGTTTCTCATCCAGGTTTTGGAAAAGAGCTAAAAAGTCAGAACACGTTAAAAACGTATTTTGAACATATAGATGATAGTTTGTATGTATTGTCTATGCGTTTGCCAGAAATATCGCCAATTGTGCAAAAAGATCTTGTGAGTGCGCATTATAACTTAGATCAATCCTTAGATAATTTTGCAGAAAATAGATTTAATAACGGATTGTCAAATCAACAATATGTAATGACTTCGGTTAACAATTTGGCTGATTTTTTAAGTGATATTTTAGACAATATGCAACAACCAAAAATGTCTAAATCTGGTAAAGGAAAAAAAGGAGGAAAGTCATTTAGTTTACCAGATATTATTCAGAAGCAAGAAGATATTGTTAAAAAAATGCAGCAAGGAAAGAAAAAAGGAGAACAGCAAAACGGACAAAAGAAAGGCAATCAAAAAGGAGAAAGTAAAGGAAATATAAATAATGAGTTGGATGGCGAATTGTATAAAACCTATCAACAGCAATCTCAACTTAGACAAGAATTGCAAGATGCGTTAAAAAAGAATGGATTAGGGAATAATCCAGAAGCAAAAAAAGTGCTAAAATCAATGGAAGAATTGGAAAACGAAATTCTAGAAAAAGGATTTAATAAAACAACGCTTCAAAAAATGCAGCAGCTTAAATATAACCTTTTAAAATTAGACAAGGCTGCGTTTAAACAAGACCAAGACACCAAAAGAAAATCGATTTCTAATCAAAAACAATACAACTCAAATAACGCTAAATTGTTGATTAAAAAACTGTTTTATAACCAAACAGAAATATTAAATAGACAATCATTACCTTTGCAAAAAAATTACAAAAAGAAAGTGAGAGCTTATTTTAGTAATTTAAAAAGCAAAAAGAAAAGTGATTGAGTTTAATTACGAAACGGATTTTAAATTAACAAATGAAACACAACTTACAAACTGGGTTGTAAGCTGTATTGAAAATAACGACTTTAAGGTTGGAGAAATTAATTATATTTTCTGTGACGACGCCTATTTGCATAAATTAAATATTGAGTTTTTACAGCACGATACCTACACAGATATTATAAGTTTTGACAACACTATAGGGAAAATTATTGGAGGAGATATTTTTATTTCAATAGAAAGAATACGTGAAAATGCCACCATATTTAAATCTTCTTTTGAAGCAGAACTACACAGGGTAATCATCCATGGAGTTTTACATTATATGGGTTATAAGGATAAAACAAAAGAAGATAAACACCTAATGAGAGAAAAAGAAAATAATTGTTTAACAAAACTAAACAATTGAAAATCAATTAAATAAATAAAAGTTTCACGTGAAACATGTACAATGAGTCTTTTTTCTACAACATATGATGTAATTGTGGTTGGCGGTGGTCACGCAGGAAGCGAGGCGGCAGCAGCAAGCGCAAATATGGGCGCTAATACATTACTAATAACAATGAGTTTGCAAACCATTGCGCAAATGAGTTGCAATCCTGCAATGGGCGGAATTGCAAAAGGGCAAATTGTTAGAGAAATTGATGCGCTTGGTGGATTTAGCGGAATTGTTACAGATAAAACAGCAATTCAGTTTAAAATGCTAAACAAATCTAAAGGTCCAGCAATGTGGAGTCCGAGAGCGCAATCTGATAGAATGCGTTTTTCTGAAGAATGGAGAAAGGTTTTAGAACAAACTGATAATTTAGATTTTTATCAAGATTCTGTGAATGGATTATTGTTTGATGGCGATAAAATTGTTGGTGTAAAAACAGTTTTAGGGTTGGAAATAAAATCAAAAACAGTAATTATTACAGCAGGAACTTTTTTAAATGGATTAATTCATATTGGTTCAAAAACATTTGGAGGAGGAAGAGCAGGTGAAGGAGCGTCAACAGGGATTACAGAAGATTTAGTGAAAAAAGGGTTTGAATCTGGAAGAATGAAAACAGGAACGCCGCCAAGAGTTGATGCGCGTTCTTTAGATTTTTCTAAAATGATAGAACAACCTGGAGATGAAAATCCAGAAAAGTTTTCCTATTTACCATCAACAAAACCATTAACAAAACAGCGCTCATGTTATTTAACGTATACAAATCCAGAAGTGCATGAATTATTGAGAGAAGGTTTTGATAGGTCGCCAATGTTTAATGGTAGAATTCAATCTACTGGACCAAGATATTGTCCGTCTGTAGAAGATAAAATTGATCGTTTTGCTTCTAAAGAAAGACATCAAATGTTTATTGAACCAGAAGGTTGGGATACTGTTGAAATCTATGTAAACGGATTTTCTACTTCGTTGCCAGAAGATGTTCAAGATAAAGCAATTCGTGCTGTTGCAGGATTTGAAAATGTAAAATTTTTACGTTATGGTTATGCAATTGAATATGATTATTTTCCACCAACACAGCTAACACACTCTTTAGAAACAAAGTTGGTAGAAAATTTGTTTTTTGCTGGTCAAATTAACGGTACAACAGGTTATGAAGAAGCAGCTTCTCAAGGATTAATGGCAGGAATTAATGCCGCTTTAAAAATTCAGAAGAAAGAACCGTTTATTTTAAAAAGAAACGAAGCTTATATAGGTGTTTTAATAGATGATTTAATTACAAAAGGAACAGAAGAGCCTTATAGAATGTTTACTTCTAGGGCAGAATATAGAACTTTGTTAAGACAAGATAATGCCGATTTAAGATTAACACCAAGATCGTATGAATTAGGCTTGGCTTCTGAAGATCGTATGAAACGCGTGATAGAAAAAAGAGAAAAAACAGCATTACTGATTTCTTTTTTAACCAATCTAAGTGTTAAAAAAGAAGCGTTAAATAGTATTTTAGAAAAGAAAAACTTAGCATTGGTTTCTCAACCGATGAAACTTTTTAAAGTTGCTGCCAGACCACAATTAGCGTTCTCAGATTTTATTCATCTAGATAAATTAAGTAGTTTTATTTCTGAACACAATATAGACTCTGAGGTTATTGAACAAGTAGAAATATTTTTAAAATATTCTGGATATATAGAAAAAGAAAAGAACAACGCAGACAAGTTAAACAGACTTGAAAACGTTACAATTCCCCAAACTTTTGATTATGCAAAAGTAAAGTCTCTTTCTTTTGAAGCTAGAGAAAAACTAACTAAAATTAAACCAATTTCTATTTCACAAGCAAGCAGAATTAGCGGAGTTTCGCCAAGTGATGTTTCTGTTTTATTAGTGTATATGGGAAGATAAAAACGTAAGTTCCATGTGGAACATTATAATTATTGCTAAATTATGAAAAAAGAAAAAGAACTTTATAAAGGGTTAAAACCTTTGATGAGCTGTGTGGATCATACTGTTTCTAAAGAATCCTATGAACTTTTGTTAAATAAAGATTTTGAGATGATGGTAACATTGCCAGTTCCGTCAGATTTAGAAAATTATTACAAAAGTGATGATTATATTTCTCACTCAAATGCTAATAAAAGAGTTTTTGATAAAATTTATCAAAAGGTAAGAAAACGTACTTTGCAACATAAATTAGCGATTATAAATTCATTTAATTTTACAGAAAAAAAAGTATTAGATATTGGATCTGGAACAGGAGACTTTTTAGCAACTTGTAAAAATGCTAATTGGAATATTTTTGGAGTTGAACCAAACGAAGACGCAAGAGCTATTTCTAGAAAAAAAGGAATAAATGTGTGTAGTGATATTTTACTTTTAAAAGAAAACAATTTTGATGTTATAACCCTTTGGCATGTTTTAGAACATGTGGTAAATTTATTAGAATATATAGAAATAATAAAAACGAAATTAAAACCAAACGGAGTTTTAATTGTTGCTGTTCCAAATTATAAAAGTTTTGATGCTAATTATTACAAAGAATCTTGGGCTGCTTTTGATGTACCTAGACACCTTTGGCATTTTTCTCAATTTTCAATTAAGAAATTATTTTCAACGATTTCTATGAAAGTAGAAAAAACAATTCCGATGAAATATGATTCGTATTATGTTTCTATGTTGAGTGAAAAATATAAACCAGGGAGAACAAACTTTATAAAAGCGTTTTATGTTGGTTTCCTTTCAAATCTTAAAGCGAAAACCACTTCTGAGTATTCTTCACTTATTTATGTGATTAAAAACACAGAAAACAGTATTTAAAAAGCATTTAATAAGTTAACATTTATTAGAGAACAATATTGTTGTTAAGATTATAAAAACGTCTTAAAATTGATAATTTAAAACGTTTTTCAATAGAAAGTATTTATTTAAAGAGGTGTTGTTAATAAATAAAGTTGATATGTGTTATTTGCTCAATAAATAAACACCAAAAATTGTTGTTACAAAATAAACAGCTAACGTCATCGCGCCAGCATAATCTTTTGCCAATCTCTGACCAATTAATAATAAGATCAAAGTTAAGGCAGATAATTCTGCTCCTAAAAGGGCATAGGTTTTAATTCCGTCAAAAGCTAATTGGTACAAACCAAAAATCATAAATACACTTGCAATGATTTCTAAGATTAAAATTGTTGCCAATAATAAAGGAACCATATTTTTTAAAGGCGAATTAGAAAAATGATCTTTAATAAAAGATAAGTTTCCTTTCCAGTCCGTAACTTTATCAAGTCCAGATTGTAAAAAAGTGACGATTAAGAATAATAGAATTAATATTTCTGCTGGATAATTTTTAAATACTTCCATAAAAGGTTTTGTTATTTTACAAAAATACTAAAAAGAAAGATGCGAGTGATAAATTATCAACTCGCATCTTATCAAATAACCAAACCAAACTTAATGTTCTAATTTTTTAATCAATTTATATAATTTATTTACCACACAAAGCATCTAATTCTTCTTGACTATTCAACACAATTATTGCACCGTCTTTAATAATTGATAAGGGAAATACATATAATGGTCTAACACCTTTTGCCAAACCCTCATGATATGCTTTTAGTTCATCTACATCAGCAAGGCTTTTTGTAGATCCATCATCTAATGTTACAGAAATAGGAAATACAAATTCAGGTCTTTTTCCTCTTTTTGGTTTTTTAACTAATGCATTAAATTCTTCTTGTGTATTTATAACAATAGTTTCACCATTTTTTACTATCGAAACAGGGAAAACAAATACTGGTTTTACACCGTCAGACAATGTATCTAAATACGCTTTAAATTCTTCTTTATTAGCAATTTCTAGTGTGCTTGTATCCTCTAATACTACAGATAAAGGAAAAACTAAATGAGGTCTTCTTCCTTTAGCGGGTTTACCCATTAATGCTTTTAATTCGTTCTCATCAGAAACTTCTATCGTTTTACCATTTATCAATAGCGATAAAGGAAAAACAAATTCTGGTTTTATACCTTCGTCTAAAGAATCTAAATATGCTCTAAGTGCTTTTTTATCAGCAAGTTCTTGCGAGCTTCCATCAATTAATTTTACTAAAACAGGAAAAACAAATGCTGGTTTTCTTCTTCCTCTAGTTCTTTTAATTAATGTTTTTAATTGTTTCATGTCATTTACCGTTATTACTTCTCCATCAATAGTAATTTCAAAAGGAAAAGTAATTTGTGGTCTGTTTGTTGTTGCAGCGTAATCTTCTAAATCAAAATCACTATTTAAAGTAGTGTTTGTTTTGGTGTTTGTTATTGCGCTAACAGGATATGTAATAATCATAGTTTCTACCATACTTAAAACTTCTTCTTTATTTAATGTAGTTAGTGTTTCAAAAATTTCAAGATCTTCAGTTGTAGAATCTTGACAAGAAACCATTGAGCTTATTATAATGGTTAATGCAATTAATTTTTTTACGAATACTTTCATGACTTTTATTTTTTAATGTTCATAAATAAAACAGGTAATTAAGAGAATACCCTACCAAAAAAACGAATTAAATAAAAAAATCTTTTATTTTTGAGGAATAATAAGGGTTTCATGTCAGAAAAAAAATCGGTTTGTGAGTTAAAAGTGTTTGAAGAATTGTATTCTGAACACTCAAAATCACTCTATAATTTTGCTTTTTATAAATCAGGAAACTCTTCCCAATCGGAAGATTTAGTGCAAGAAGCATTTATAAAAATGTGGAACAATTGTGCTAAAATTATCTTTAATAAGGCAAAATCCTTTCTTTTTACCGTAGTTAATAATATGTTTTTAAACCAAATTGCACATCAAAAAGTGGTATTAAACTATAACTTAATGGGAGGAAAAGAATCCACAAACGAAAGTCCTGAGTTTTTAATGGAAGAAAAAGAGTTTATGGATAAACTCCAAAATGCAATTGCAGATTTAAAAGAAGGGCAAAGAGAGGTATTCTTATTAAATAGAATTGATAAAAAAACCTATAAAGAGATCGCAGAAATGCTTTCTATTTCTGTAAAAGCAGTTGAAAAAAGAATGCAACTAGCATTAAAACAGTTAAGAGAAAAAGTAGGAAATATATAATTGTAGAATAAAAAGTAGGGTATTTAACAAATCAACTGTTATACTTACAAAGAAACTAAAAATGAAAAACGAACATACAGACGAAACATTTTTATCTCGTTGGTTAAATAATGATTTAACGAACGAAGAGTTAGTTTCTTTTCAGAAAACAGAAGCGTTTAAAGAGTATAAAAAAATTATTGATGCTACCCAAAAATTTAATGCGCCAAACTTTAATAAAAAAGAAGTTTTAGAAAAAATACATCAAAAAATTAGTAAGAAAAAAACAATAAAATTAATCCCAAATTGGATGTACGCAGCAGCGGCATCTGTTGTTTTATTAATTAGCACAGTTTATTATATAACCAGATCTACCCAAACATTTTCAACTTCATTTGGAGAACAATTAGCATTGGTTTTACCTGATGGTTCTGAAGTTTTATTAAATTCAAAATCTTCTTTGTCTTATAAAAAAAGTGATTGGTTTGATGGAAAAAGAACGCTAGAGTTAAACGGAGAAGGTTATTTTAAAGTCAAAAAAGGTTCAAAGTTTAGCGTTAATTCTACAAATGGAAATGTAAGCGTTTTAGGAACACAATTTAATGTAAAAACAAATCCATCTTATTTTGAAGTATTGTGTTATGAAGGTAGTGTTAAAGTTCAAAATAAAGAAGAAATAGCTATTTTAACAAAAGGTTTATCCTTTAGAAAAATAGAAAAAAATAGTTCAGAAAAAGGATCTTTTACAAACACCAAACCAAATTGGTTAGATGGAGAAAGTAGCTTTAATAATACACCATTAAAATTTGTTTTAGAAGAGTTAGAAAAACAATATCAAATAAAAATTACTACAACAGATATTGATTTAAACACAGTATTTACAGGAGCATTTACAAATAAAAACCTAAATTTAGCACTACAAACAATTAGCAGACCTTTATCTATTCAATATAAAATTAATGATAAAGTAGTAGTACTTTCCAAAAAATAAAGATGCTTAAAAAAATCTTTTTTTCTTATTATTTTCTTTTTATTATTGGCGCTGTTTTTTCACAAAATCAACCTCAAAAATTACCATTAATAGATATACTAACATTAATTGAAGAGCAACACGATGTTAAGTTTTCATACAATTCTAATCTGATAAAAAATATTCTTTGTTTTACTTTTAAACAAGAAAAAACACTAAAAGAAAAACTTGAGAATTTAAGCAACCAAACGTATCTAAATTTCAATCAAATTGATGCTAGATATATTGTTATATCAGAAAAAGAAATTACAAAAAACCATACAATATCAGGAGTTTTAATTAATCAAAAAAACAAAGAAGTTGCTGCTTTTTCATCCGTAATAATTAAAGGAACCACGCGTGGAACAACAGCTGACGAAAACGGAAAATTTATACTTCACAATGTTTCTTCAAATCAACAAATTGTTATTCAAAGTGTTGGCTTTTATTCAGTTATAATTCCAGGATATAAATTTTTAAACCAACCGAGTTTAACAATTGAATTGGTAGAAGAAAATATACATTTAGAAGAAGTATTAATAAGCGATTATATTACACAAGGAATTTTGAAAAGGAAGGATGGCGCAATAGAGGTATCTCCAAAAAAACTAGGAATTTTACCAGGCTTAATTGAACCAGACGTTTTGTTAAGTTTGCAATTATTACCAGGAATTCAAAGCTCTTCAGAAACAGCTTCGGGTTTACAGATAAGAGGAAGTTCTCCCGATCAAAACTTAGTTTTGTTTGATGGAATTAAAATGTATCAAAGCGGCCATTTCTTTGGATTGATTTCTTCATTTAATCCATACGTAACTAAGAAAATAAGTTTGTACAGAAACGGAACGAATGCAAAATTTGGCGATAGAATTGGTGGAGTTTTAGACATTAGTTCTGGTGATGATATTCCTACTTTTAAAGCAGGTTTAGGAATAAATTTAACACACGCAGATGCTTTTATAAAAACGCCTTTATTTAATGAAAAAGCGGGATTGGTTTTTTCAATAAGAAGATCTATCACAGACCTAGTAGAAACAATTACGTACAAAAATTTTTCTGAAAGCGTGTTTCAAAACACACGAATTTTGGATGGATCTTTAAATGATCCAAACAAGCTTTCTAATGTAAATAATGATTTTTATTTTCAAGATTATAATTTAAAATTTGTTGCTGAGGTTTCTAAGAAAAGCAAGTTGTCAATTAGCAATTTATTTAATAAAAACCAATTGAATTTCTCGTCAGAAAATCAAAGATTTAGAGAAAAAATAGCGGATAATATTACCTATCAGAATACAGGAACTAGAGTTCTTTGGAGTTACAAAACATCGGTTAATTTTTCACAAAACATCGATTTTCATATGTCAGAATACAAGTTTGATTATTTTGGAAATAGAGAGGAAACAAGAAATAACACAAACGATAATAGAAATAGACAATTTGAAATCATAAATCAAGTAAATGATAAAGGGCTTAATTATGATTTTTCTTACAAGTTAAATGATAACTTTCAACTTAACGGAGGGTATCAGTTTTCTAAAACGGATATTTTGTATGTATATAAAACCAATTTTACTACACAAAATAATTTATTGTTAAGTGTTGAAAACAGTTCAAATACAACCAATGCAATGTTTTCTGAAGTGAAGTACAACAACGGTACATCTTTTATAAACTTTGGAGTAAGAGCAAATAATTTTTCATCTGCTAATGAATGGTTTTTTGAGCCAAGACTTTATGCATCAACAAAAATATCTGACTCTTTTACGCTAAAAACCTCTGGCGAAATAAAAAATCAAGCGGTAAGCCAAATAATTGAATATAGAAATAGCGGAATTGGTTTAGAAAATAATATTTGGGCAGCGGCAAACAAATCAATCCCGATATTAAATAGTAAACAAATTGCAGTTGGGATTTTGTATCAAAAAAAAGGTTGGAATTTAGATGTAGATTTTTACAAGAAAAAAGTAAAAGGAATAACTTTAATGACCGATGCTATTGCAAATAACACACAAGCAAATAGAATTCCTTTTTATATTTCTGGAGAAAGTGATATTATAGGATTAGATGTTTTGCTAAAAAAGAGATTTGGTAATTATCGTTCTTGGATTAGCTATTCATACACAAAAACAAAACAACAATTTAAAGAATTAAATAACGGAAATATCTTTAACGGAATTAATAGTATTCCACATTCTTTTATATGGTCTCATACATATAAAATAAATCAAATTGAGTTTTCTTTAGGATGGAAATTACGTTCTGGAATTCCATATACAGAAGCAACAGGAACCTATAAAGATCAAAACAATAATTTAAGAATTTCTTACGGAAATGTTAGCGAAAAAAGATTCCCAAATTATCAAAAATTTGATTTTTCATCAACATATAAGTTCAATTTTTCTAAAAAGAAAGAAATTGAAGGAAAAATAGGAGTATCGCTTACAAACATTTTTAACAAAAAGAATATTTTAGACAGAACCTACGAACTTAAATTTGTAAATTCTCAAGGAAATGTTGAGGAACAGAAATTGGTAAAAATCGATAGATTATCGTTAGGTTTTACTCCAAATTTAGTATTTAGACTTACTTTTTAAGAATTAATTACAGCTTCTTTTGTGTGTAATAAACGAGTTAGTTTTATGGATAAATCTAATAAGATAATTTTTGGATTTCCGTTTCTTTCTATATGATATATTGCCGAACTAATCTCGTTACTAATTTCTAAAACATTTCCGCTGTGTATAAAAGGAGCAAATTTTTTCAAATCAAACCCAGCGGTTTCGGTTTCTAAAAAAACAATAGAATCTGATTTGTAATTTAACAACATAGCCTGTCTAAAAAACTGTAAACAATAGTGTAAAAAGCGTTTTTGAGTTTCTCTTCCGCTTTTTGCAATTTCATCACTCCAAGAAACTAACTGTTGCACAACAGCTGCGTTTCCTTTTGCTTTAAAAGCCGTTCTTACCCAAGTAATAAACCATTGTTCAAAAATAGAATCACCAGAATCATGTACTAATAAATGTAGTGCTTTATTGTAATTTCCTTCTACTTGGTGGGCAACTTTGTGTGCAGTACTTTCAGAAACTTTTTCTTTGGTAGTTAAAGATTGTGCAATTTCTTCTTCTGATAATGCAGGAAAATGAATTGTTTGGCAACGAGATTTTATGGTGTTTATAATTTGTTCTTCATCTTCTGTACATAAAATAAAGAGTGTTTTTTCTGGCGGTTCTTCAATCAGTTTTAATAACTTATTTGCTGCAGAAATATTCATTTTTTCAGCCATCCAAATAATCATTACTTTAAAACCACCTTCGTACGGTTTTAATTGCAGCGATTTTACAATACTTTCTGCTTCGTCAACACCAATTAACCCTTGTTTATTTTCTACACCAATAAACTGTAACCAATTATATAAACTTCCATACGATTGTTCTTTTACAAACGTTCTCCAATCTTCTAAAAATAAATTACTAACGGGATGTTTTTTTACTTTATCATTTGAGGTTACTGGAAATGCAAAATGCAAATCAGGATGCGTTAATTTTTCACATTTAATTCTGCAAGATTCTTTATCTGTACTTGTTTTACAAAGTAAATATTGTGCATAGGCAATTGCCATTGGCAACGTACCAAAACCCTCTTTTCCAACAAACAATTGTGCATGCGGAATTCTACCATTTTCTGTAGTAGATTTTAAGTGATTTTTAATATGATCTTGACCAATTACATCTTTGAAAAACATACCACAAATATATAACTTTAAAGTCTCAAAAACAGTATTGCTATTTTTTGATGAGTTATTTTTTGTAACATCCTTAAATAAGTACATTTGTAAAAAACAAAACAGCAATGCCAACAATAAAAAATTTTAATTTTGAGAATAAAAAAGCACTAATTAGAGTTGATTTTAACGTTCCTTTAAATGATGAATTTATGGTTACTGATGCAACTAGAATTCATGCTGCAAAATCAACAATTATTAAAATCTTAGAAGACGGCGGATCAGCAATATTAATGTCGCATTTAGGAAGACCAAAAGGAAAAGAAGATCAATTTTCTTTGCGTCATATTGTAAAAAATGTTTCAAAAATATTAGGCGTACACGTTAAGTTTGTTGATGATTGTGTTGGAGATAAAGTTGAAAAAGAAGTTTTAAAATTAAAACCAGGAGAAGTTTTATTATTAGAAAATTTACGTTTTTATAAAGAAGAAGAATCGGGTGATAAAAAGTTTGCAGAACAACTTTCTAAATTAGGAGATATTTATGTAAACGATGCTTTTGGTACAGCGCACAGAGCACATGCATCAACAGCTGTAATTGCTCAATTTTTTCCAAAAAAGAAATGTTTTGGAAACTTGTTAGCAAGAGAAATAGAAAGCATCAATAAAGTTTTAAAAGACAGTAAAAAACCAGTTATAGCAATTTTAGGCGGGGCAAAAGTGTCTTCAAAAATTGGCGTTATAGAAAATATTTTAGATAAAGTTGACCATATAATTATTGGTGGCGGAATGACTTTTACTTTTGTAAAAGCACTTGGCGGTAAAATAGGAAACTCTTTAGTAGAAGATGATAAACAAGCATTGGCGTTAGCTATTTTAGAAAAAGCGAAAGCAAAAAATGTTCAAATTCATTTACCTGTTGATGCAATAATTGCGGATCAGTTTTCTAACGATGCAAATACACAAGTAGTTGATACTTTTAAAATACCAGATGGTTGGATGGGATTAGATGCTGGACCAAAAACCTCAGAAAAATTTGCTGAAGTTATTGGAAAATCAAAAACCATATTATGGAATGGCCCGTTAGGTGTTTTTGAAATGGAAAAATTTGCTAAAGGAACTATTGAATTAGGAAATGCGATTGCAGAAGCAACTAAAAACGGAGCGTTTTCTTTAGTTGGTGGTGGCGATTCTGTTGCCGCAGTTAAACAATTTGGTTTTGAAGATAAAGTAAGTTATGTTTCAACTGGCGGAGGCGCAATGTTAGAAATGTTAGAAGGAAAAACATTACCAGGAATTGAAGCAATTCTTAACTAATCAACAACCTTAAAAGAAGAAATGAAATATACAACACTACCAAATTCAGAGATAAAAGTTTCTAAAATTTGTTTAGGAACTATGACTTGGGGTCAACAAAACACAGAACAAGAAGGTCACGAACAAATGGATTATGCTTTAGAAAAAGGAATTAATTTCTTTGATGTGGCAGAATTATATCCAATTCCGGCAAGAGCAGAAACGTACGGATCCACTGAAAAAATTATTGGTTCTTGGTTTCAAAAAACAGGCAGTAGAGACAAAGTTGTGTTGGCATCAAAAATTGCTGGTTGGGGAGCTTATACTTCTCATATTAGAAAAGATGGTTTTAGTAAAAGAGGAATCAAAGAAGCGGTAGAAAATAGTTTAAAAAGATTGCAAACAGATTATATTGATTTGTATCAATTGCATTGGCCAGAAAGAGCCGCAAACTGTTTTGGCGTTAGAGATTATCCTTATAAAAATCATACTGAGCGATACGAAAATCATTTAGAAATTTTAGAAACATTACAAGATCTTATCAAAGAAGGAAAAATTCTTAAAATCGGATTATCAAACGAAACTCCTTGGGGAACAATGCAGTATTTGCAAACAGCAAAAGATCATAATTTACCAAAAATGTCAACAATTCAGAATTCATACTCTTTATTACATAGAGCTTATGAATACGGAATGTCTGAAGTTTCTCTTAGAGAGAATATTGGGTTGTTAGTGTATTCTCCACTTGCTTTTGGAGTGCTTTCGGGCAAATATATTGGAGGAAAAAAACCATCAGACGCTCGTGTAACATTGTTTCCCAATTACAATAGATATTCTTCTCCGCAATCAGAAAAAGCGGTGTTAGAATATCAAAAAATTGCTAATAAAAACGGATTGTCTTTGGTAGAAATGTCGTTGGCCTTTGTAAATCAATTGCCTTTTGTTACCAGTAATATTATTGGAGCTTCAAAAATGAGTCAGTTAAAAGAAAATATTAATAGCATTAATATTGATTTGTCAGAAGAAATAATTAATGAAATAAACGAGATTCATAAAATAATGCCAAACCCGGCGCCTTAATAACAAAAGCGATAGTAATTTTTTAGTAACCTATTTTAGTACGAACTCTTTTTAAAACTTTAGAAGCAATTTTTCGAGCTTTTTCTGCACCAATCGCGAGCGCTTCATCTAGTTCGTTTAAGTTATTCATATAATGATTGTACCTTTCTCTTTCTATAGAGAATTTTTCTAAAATCAATTCATACAAAGCTTGTTTTGCATGACCGTAACCATAATTTCCTCCTAAATAATTTGCTTGCATATTCGCAATTTCTTCTTCAGAAGCCAGTAATTTATATAAAGCAAAAACCGCATCAGTTTCAGGATTTTTAGGTTCTTCAAGAGGTGTACTATCCGTTTGAATAGACATGATTTGTTTGCGTAATTTTTTATCCGTTAAAAAAATATTGATAAAATTATTTCGCGATTTACTCATTTTTTGTCCATCTGTTCCAGGAACCAACATGGTGTTTTCATTTACTTTTGCATTTGGTAATACTAACGTTTCACCTACAACATTGTTAAATCTGCTAGCAACATCTCTTGTCATTTCTATATGCTGTAACTGATCTTTGCCTACCGGAACAATTTCTGCATCGTACAATAAAATATCTGCAGCCATTAACATTGGGTAAGAAAACAAACCAGAATTTACATCTGCCAAACGATCAGCTTTGTCTTTAAAACTATGTGCTAATGTTAAACGTTGAAATGGAAAAAAACAACTCAAATACCAAGATAATTCTGTTACTTCTGGCACATCACTTTGTCTGTAAAAAACAGTAGAATTTACATCTAAACCACAAGCCAACCAAGTTGCAGCAACACTGTATGTGTTGTTTTTTAAAGTTTTAGCATCTTTTATTTGCGTTAAAGAATGCATATCTGCTATAAACAAAAAAGTTTCTTCATTGGCATCTTTAGCCATTTGTATAGCAGGTAAAATAGCGCCTAATAAATTTCCTAAATGTGGTGTTCCTGTACTTTGTACGCCAGTTAAAACTCTTGACATTAATTTGTTTTTAAATCGTTTTTCAAATCTAAAGCAAAAATACAGTTTTAATAAGGAAAACCCAATAAGAATATTAATTACTACATTTGGCGATTATGGAATTCTTTAAAAATAGTTTACGTGCTCTTTGGCGTGTTTGGTTTTACGTTTTTTTTGGCTTGTCTTTAGTTATAATGATGCCATTTTTATTTGTTTTAACGTTTAATGAAAATCAGTATCCTTTTTTATATAAAATTATTAGAGCGTTTTCTAAAACCTTAATTTTTGTAATGGGTTTTCGTTTAAAAAAGCAAATAGAAGAACCATTAGACGCAACTCAGAGTTATATGTTTTGCCCAAACCACACCTCAATGTTAGATCCGTTTATTTTGGTAAGCATGGTTAAAAAACCGATTGTTTTTGTAGGAAAAGCTGAGCTTAAAAAAATTCCTATTTTTGGTTTTTTTTATAAACGTATTTGTATTCTAGTTGATAGAAGTTGCCAAAATAGTAGAAAAGAAGTTTATTTTTGTGCAAAAAGAAGGTTAAAAAACGGAACAAGTGTTGCAATTTTCCCTGAAGGTTTGGTGCCAACTGAAGATGTTATTTTAAGTCCGTTTAAAAACGGCGCATTTAGTTTAGCAATTGAACATCAAATTCCGATTGTGCCCGCAACATATTACGATTGTAAGCGTTACTTTTCTTGGACATATTTTAAAGGAAGACCAGGAACCATAAGAATTAAACAGCACAAACCGATATATACAAAAGGGTTAGATAAAAAAAGTCTAAAAGAGATTAAACAACAAACGTTTACTATTTTGTTTAATGAATTATCTAATGATGCGGAATATATGAAAGACACAAATAGATTAATTAATGACTAAGTTAAATCATAAATACAGTAAAAAAGAAGAAAAAATTAATATTGCTACGCATGCGTTTGGATTGGTTTTAAGCGTATTTGCATTTCCTTTTTTAGCTTTAAAATCAATGTACTTTGATGGTTTTTGGAAACCAATAAGTTTACTAATTTTTGGACTAAGTTTAATTATTTTATATGCAGCATCTACATTTTATCATTCAGCTACAAGATCAAAATTAAGAAGACGATTAAACATCTTTGATCACGCAGCAATTTATGTATTAATAGCAGGAACTTATACGCCTTTTACAATGATTACGTTAGAAGGAAAAACAGGTTGGCTTATCTTTTCTTTTACTTGGTTATTTGCATTAACAGGAATTATATTAAAACTATTTTTCACAGGAAGGTTTGATAAATTATCAACTATTATGTATTTGCTAATGGGTTGGCAAATAGTTTTTGTGATTTCTCCTTTGATAAATAATTTATCAGAACAAGGATTATTTTGGTTGTTTGCTGGTGGTCTTTTTTACACCATTGGAGCAATCTTATATTCTATAAAAAGGATTCCATATAATCATGCAATCTTCCATTTTTTTGTTTTAGCCGGGAGTTTATCTCATTTTACATCCATTTATTTTTATATTTAATTCATTTTTTAGGATTTTTTTTAATAAAAAAACAGAAAAAACTAAAAAAAAGCACAAGGAATTTAAAAAAAGCACAATATTTTTAAAATAATCGTAAATATTTGTTATTCAGTAAAAAACAATTTATATTTGTGGTCTTAAATGACAAAACAATATTTTTATTGTTGTTGCGTTTAAGGTAAATAAATCTTATTTAGGGGGTAGGTTTATTAAATTTCCTCGAGCTTTTTGTTCGAGGTTTTTTTATGCCCAAAAACAAAAAGGAGATTTACTTAAAGAAGAATTATAATACTTTATTTGTCCGGTAACTTCTTTTCCGAGCCAATCAGGTTTTAAAAAAGTTTCATTTTCTGTTGTTAATTCTATTTCGGCAATTATCAATCCAGAATTAGCACCAAAAAATTCATCAACCTCAAAAACATAATTTTCCGATTTAATATAATAGCGTTGTTTTTCTATCATTGTTTTCTCTGTTAAAAGCATTAATTTTTCTGCCTCTAAAACCGAAATTTCTTTTTCCCATTCTAAACGAATTGTACCTGCTCTATTTGATTTTCCTTTAACGGTTATAAATGCGGAATCTTCTATAATTCTAATACGCACAGTTCTTTCTTTGTCTGAATTTAAAAAACCTTGTTTGATATACTTTTTTTTAAAGGCTAATTGTTTAAAAGAATTGTTTTTTACTAAAAATTTTCTCTCTATTTCTAGATTCATATATAAGGTGCTTTTATTTGTACTAATGTATTACTTTTTATCGTTATTGTTACAATTATTGGATATCTTTGAAATATAAAAACACTTCTTTATGAAGAAAACTATTTTGTTTTTTTTACTATTAATTCCTTTTTTTTCTTTTTCTCAAACAGACTTTAGCAATCGTTGGGAGGATTTCTTTTCTTATAACAATGTGAAAGATTTTATTATTATAGATCAAAACATATATGCAATAACAGATAATGCTGTTTTTATTTATAACACAATCTCTAAAGAAACTCGAAAACTATCTTCTATAAATGGTCTTTCTGGCGAAACAGTTTCGGTAATTCATTTTAACAGATTAAATAACAGATTAGTTATAGGATATGAAACAGGTTTGATTGAAGTTTTAAATGAAGACGGTACTATTAAAATTTCTAAAGACATTGTTAACTTTAATCAATCAGGAGAAAAACAAATTAATCATATTTCTGAACTCAATAACAAATTATATTTTTCTACACCTTTTGCTGTTGTAGTTTATGATATTGATAAATTAGAATTTGGAGACACATATTTTATAGGCGCAAATTCTACTTCTGTAAAAATTAGTCAAACATTAATCACAAATAATCAAATTTATGCTGCAACAGAAAACGGAATTTACGTTGCCAATTTATCGAATCCTAATTTGATAGATTTTAATAATTGGCAACTTTCATTTACTGGGAATTATACAAATATTGTTCGGTTTAATAACTTAATTTATGCATCAATTGGTGCTGATTTAGTTCAAATAAATGGATCAAACTCAACCGTAGTAAAAACATTTCCGAATACTATTAAAAAATTGAAGAGTAACGGACAAAATTTAATTGTTACTTCGCAACAAGAAGCAACAGTTTTAAATATAAATATGAATGAAGTTTATAAAAGTACACCAACTGTTACTTATAACTTTACTCTTAATAACGCTTCATCACTGGGTAATAATTTATTGCTAGCAACCAACGAATATGGAATTTTACAAATTCCGATTTCTGGAAATCAAACTTTTACAGAAATTCACCCAAAAGGACCACTTTCTAATAGTGTTTTTTCCATGGATGCATTAAACAAAAATATTTGGTTTGTATATGGTGGTTACAATTCTGCGTATGTTCCGATAGGAAACTTAAAAGGATTTAGTCATTATAACGGATCAGAATGGAAAAATACCGTATTTACAAATGCTTTCCCTGTTTACGATTTGGTAAATGTAACTATAGATCCAAATCATAATAATCGCGCTTTTTTAAGCTCTTATTCTGATACAAATTCAGGAAATATTTTATCTGGTGGAGGATTGTTTGAGGTTGTAGACGACAAAATAATTAATTTTTACAATTCAAAAAACAGCCCACTTGAAGATCTTTTTCCGAATGATGTAAACAGAATTACCACAAGAATTAGCGGAACAATTTTCGATAATCAAGGAAACCTTTGGGTTACAGACGCAAAAGCAACAAACAAATTAAAAAAGTTTTCATCAAGCGGAACTTGGCAAGTATTTGATTTAAGAACGTTACAAACAAATGAGGCAGAGGAAGTAAACACAATTAAAGTAGATAAGTTAAATAGTTTATGGATTGGAACAAGAAGAAATGGCGCTTATATTTTTAACGAAACTGGAGATAGAAAAAGAGCCTTAACAACAGAGCCAACAAAAGGAAGTTTGCCACACGCAAATGTTAGAACGATCGCAATAGATAAAAATAATAAAATTTGGCTAGGAACACAATCTGGATTAGCGGTGTTTTATAATGCGAATGGTATTTTTGAAGCTTCTGTTTACGATTCAGAACCAATCATTATTTTAGATGACGGAATTCCAAAAAAACTATTAGGAAATCAAACAGTTAATTCAATTGCAGTTGACGGTGCGGATAATAAATGGTTTGGAACCGACAACGGCGGTGTTTTATATACAAATCCTAGCGGGCAAAAAACATTAGCTAGTTTTAATAAAGACAACTCTCCTTTGCCATCAAATAAAATATTAAATATTAGTGTAGATGTTACAAATGGAAAAGTATATTTTGCTACCGATAAAGGGGTTGTTGCTTATAATAGCAATGTTGCAAGTTTTGGAGAAACGTTAGAGGAAGTTTATGCATATCCAAATCCTGCGTTAAAAAAGCATCAAATAATTACTATTGATGGAAAAAACGGAAATCATTTACCAAAAGGAACAAATGTTAAAATTTTAGATGTTGCAGGTAATTTGGTGTATGAAACGAATGTGGTTGAAGGACAAGAAATTCAAGGAGGAAAAGTTGTTTGGAACAAAACAAATTTGGCAGGTAAAAAAGTGGCTTCTGGTATTTATATTGTGTTGCTAACAAATGATGATGCTTCAGAAACAACTTCTACTAAAATTGCAATCATAAATTAATGGCTTTAATTAAAACAAAAGCAATTGTATTAAGTTCGTTAAAATACGGAGACACCAGTTTAATTGTTCGCTGTTTTACCTTAGAAGACGGATTAAGATCATATTTATTAAAAGGTGTTTTAAGCGCAAAAAAGAGAAAAGTAAAAGCTGCATATTTTCAGCCGTTAACACAACTAAACATTGAAGCAAATCACAACAGCAAAGGAAACTTAAATAGCATTAGGGAAGTTCATATTATACATCCGTATAAGCATATCTATACCAATATTTTTAAGCAAACAATTGTGTTGTTTTTATCAGAAATATTAAGCAGTACAATTCAAGAAGAAGAATCTAATAAATCGCTTTTTTCTTTTTTAGAAACATCTTTTATTTGGTTAGACACCAATGATAAAACATCAAATTTTCATTTGCTTTTTTTATTAAATCTAACTAAATTTTTAGGGTTTTACCCAAACATAACCAATAGTGATTTTACATATTTTAATTTAATGAATGGAGATTTTACAGAAACTACAATAGAAAAAGAAGTTGTTTTTGGTAAAAATTTAATTCAATTTAAAAAGCTCTTAGGCACAAATTTTGATAGTATAGAATCAATCAAATTTAACCAACAAGAAAGACAGGAAGTATTACAAATAATAATCCGTTATTTTGAATTACATTTGGACGGATTTAGACGACCAAAGTCTTTAAAAGTATTAGAAACCATATTTAATTGATGAAGAGAATTGTTACCGTATTAATTGTATTATATAACATTACAAGTTTTGGGCAAAAAATTAAAGTCATAGATGATGAAACAGGTTTTCCAATAAGCGAAGTTGCTATTTATAACAAAAAGCTCTCAATTTCTACAATTACAAATACAGATGGTTTCGCCGATGTTTCTATTTTTAATAAAACAGACACACTTCTAATCTCACATATTTCTTACACAACATTTAAAACTACGTTAGCAAAATTAAAGAGCAAAAAAAATATTGTTAAATTAACCAAAACAACAGCGCATTTAAACGAGATTGTTTTGTCGGTTTTTAAAAGCAAAGAAAAATCTAATAGAATTGCTGAGCAAACAATTGCCATTACTAAAGAAGATATTTTAAAAGAATCACCACAAACAACAGCAGATTTATTAGCGTCAGTTCCAGGAATTAAAGTTCAAAAATCTCAATTTGGTGGTGGAAGCCCCGTTTTAAGAGGAATGGAATCTAACAGGGTTTTGTTGGTTGTAGATGGGGTTAGAATGAACAATGCAATTTACAGAAAAGGACATTTACAAAACTCAATAACTATTTCGCCTTCATTATTAGAAAGAACAGAAATTGTGTTTGGGCCGTCTTCTGTTGTTTATGGTTCAGATGCTTTAGGAGGTGTAATTCACTATTACACAAAAACACCAAAAACAGCAGAAACACCGCAAATAAAAAGTAATTTATTTTCTAGATACGGAACTGTAAATCAGGAAATAACGACCAGTATTTCAGCAGAATTAAGTTTTAAAAAATGGGCGTCATTTACCAGTTATACGCAAAGTTCTTTTGGAGATTTAAAAATGGGAAAAAACAGAACCAATAGATTTAAAGATTGGGGATTAGTTCCTTATTTTTCTGAAAACAATGATGTTAATTATTATGCAAACCCAACTAAAAACTCAGATCCAACAATTCAAAGAAATACAGGATATGAGCAAAAAGATTTTTTACAAAAATTTTACATTCCGTTATCAGAAAAAACAAATGTAACGGTTAATTTGCAATATTCAACCTCTTCAAATATTCCAAGATTTGACAGACTAACAGAGCTAAAATCAGGATCATTAAAATTTGCTGAATGGTATTATGGACCACAAGAACGCTTTTTAGCATCATCTCAATTAGCAATTAATCCACAAAAAAATTGGCTAAATAAAGGAACCGTTACATTGTCTTATCAAAACATAAAAGAATCTAGAAATCAAAGAAAATTTAACGATTTACAAAAACTGTATAGAAACGAAGAAGTAGATGTATATACATTAAATGGAGATTTTTCTGTACCAATAACAAAAGATAAAAACAGAAATTTATCTTATGGTTTTGAAATAACATATAATGATGTAACATCAATTTCTAAAGGAAAAAAAATTGCCGTATCAAACAATAAAGTAGTTGGTTTTACAGAAAACTTTAAAGTTCAATCTCGTTTTCCTGACGGAGGAAGCAGTTATACAAGTTCTGCAATTTATACAGATTATAGGCAAGACCTTAGTTCAAAATCTACCCTAAACACAGGTATTAGATTAACAAACACAAAGTTAAACGCAAAATGGATAGATCAAACGTTTATTGTATTGCCAAAAACAGAAATTGAGCTAAAAAATACTGCTTTAACCGCAACAATTGGATATGTATATAAGCCAACAAATAATTGGCAAATTAACAGTGTGCTTTCTTCTGGATTTCGTTCACCAAACATAGATGATGTAGGTAAAATAAGAGAAAAAAATGGAAATGTAACTCTACCAAATGTAACGTTAAAACCAGAGTTTGCATACAATGCAGAAATTGGAATTATAAAGTTTTTTAATCAAAGAAAATTTAGTTTTGGGTTTAATACTTATTATACGCTTTTAGATAATTATATAACAAGAGAGGCAGACGGAAATACTATTTTATATGATGGAGAAATAGGAAATGTTGTCAAAAACATTAACAAAGGAAGAGCTTTTATTACAGGATATACAGCCAATTATTCTGGAAAAATTAATCATAATTGGAAAACCTCTGGATTTATTACCTACACTAAAGGGAAAACTTTTGACACAAAAGAACCAATGTCTTCCATTCCGCCATTGTTTGGAAGATTTGAAGTTAGTTACAGAAAAAACAAGATAGAAATGTCTGTAGATTATAGATTTAATACCAAAAAAGACATCAAAAACTATAATATTTCTGAAGGAATTGACAATCATGAACAAACGCCAATTATTAATCCTAACGCAACAAAAGAGATTGATAAATACTACGGAACCCCAAGTTGGAAAACAATAGGTTTACAGGGAAAATACGATATAAATCAAAATTTTTGGGTTCAAGGAAAAATATCCAATCTTTTAGATGAGTTTTATAAGGAATTTGCGTCTGGTGTATCTGCGCCAGGAAGAAGTTTTTCAGTTGCCGTTTACGCTACTTTTTAACCTTTAATTTTTTTCCATCACTATTAAAATTTTGCGCCAACACTTGTTCTGTTTTAATTACAGAAACAGCCAACGTTAATAGTAAAATAACCATAGGTTGCCAAGTAATTTCAGCAGCAGCTACAAAGACATAAAGAAGTGTAAAAGCAAACGAAATTGCGGCATATTTAAGCAATGTTTTGTTAAAAAAAGTATTGGCATAATGCCATATTTCTTCGTTTTTTATTGATTTGTTGGTTCTATATCCATAAATAGCGTTTATTTTTTTAGGAGGAAAAAAATAGAATACGATGCTAAAGAAAAATAACAATCCGTTTACAGAAATAACATATATATAAGGATTCATAAGTGCTATTTTTTTATGGGTCTAATTAGACCTTCTTGTGCAACAGAAGCAATTAAATTTCCTTTTCTAGTATAAATATTTCCTCTTGCAAAACCTCTTGCGCCAAATGCATTTGGAGACTCGGTTTTATACAACATCCAATCATCTAAATCAAATTCTCTAAAAAACCACATAGAATGATCTAAACTTGCCATTTGTGTATTTCCAAAATTAGCTTTACTAGCATTTGGGTATAGTGTTGAACTTAAGATATTATAATCAGAAATATAAGTAAGAATTTGTTGTTTTAGCTCAAGACTTAGGTTAGATGTTTCACCTTTTACTTTAAACCAAACATCAGAAAAAGGAGGTAAATCTTTTAAGTCTAACGGGTTTACAATAAAAGTTGGTTTAAATTCTATTGGACGTTCAATTTCTAAAAAAGATTTCATTTGTTTTGGTAAAAAATCACCAAACTGAACAAGCATATCACTCCAACTTAACAATTCTTCTGGTTGTTTTATGCTGCTTTCTAATGCTTGTTGATGTTCGTATCCATCTTCTTTTTTATGAAAAGAAGCAGAGAGTATAAATATTGTTTTATCTTTTTGCTTAGCGGTAACTCTTCTTGTAGAAAAACTACCCCCATTTCTCATATTATTTACAATATATGTTATTGGCAATTCTAAATTTCCCGCTTCTAAAAAATAAGCGTGTAAAGAGTGTAAAACGCGATGATTAGAAACGCTATTATTTGCCGCACTTAATGCTTGCGCAAGTACTTGTCCTCCAAAAACATTTGGGCTTCCAATAGTTTTACTAATACCAACATATTCGTTTTCTGATTTTTGTTCTAAGTTAAGTACCGCAATTAAATCTTCGATAGATTTCATAAAATGATTTCATGTTTTTACAAAGATAAATAGATTTAATGGGTTAGAGTTTTAGATTTAAAAGGTTTTTGATGCTTAAATGATTTGGTTTCTATATAGATAACTTTTAATTGTTTATTTATTGTTATTAGAGAACATTTTGTAATAAAAACACCATGCCCGCTATTTACAAAACCAGATAAACTTCTATTTTTAACAATAGAACATTCTTTTGATAATTAAAAAAGATACAGATTTAATTGTATTTTTATAGACCAAAAAACAGACAAATGCAAGCAGATTTTAATTTTAATTACGGACATCTTTTTGAAGAAAAATTGTTAGCCGAAATTCTTACAATCGGACAATATAAAAAAGTAGCTGAAGGAACAGAACTAATTGATATTGGAAGTTTTATAGAATTTATGCCTTTAATAATTAGTGGCGCAATAAAAATTTTAAGAGAAGATGAAAACGGAGATGAATTGGTCTTATATTTTATAGAACAAGGAGATACTTGTGCAATGACAATATCTTGTTGTCTTGAGCAAACAAAAAGTAAAATTAGAGCTGTTGCAGAAGTAGAAACCGAATTATTGATGATTCCAATTAAAAAAATTAGCGACTGGATGAATACTTACCAAACGTGGCGAAATTTTATATTGCAAAGCTACCAAGAAAGAATGCAAGAATTATTGGAAGCCATTGATACAATTGCTTTTTTAAACATGGACGAACGTTTATTAAAGTATTTAAAAGACAAGGCAATGATTAATAGAAGTGAAATAATTCAGACAACACACAAAGAAATTGCAAACGATTTACATACTTCTAGAGTAGTAGTTTCTCGCCTGTTAAAAGCGCTAGAAATAAAAGGAGAAATAAAATTAAACAGAAATAAAATTAACGTTTTAAACCTTTAAGTACTTACTTATTTTATAAAAAATTATTTAAAACAACCTCAGTAAAGTACTTGTCAGAACTCTTTTTTATAATTCAGAAAAACAGCAAAAACTTTAAAAGATGACACAAATTATATTTTAAAGTATAAATTTTTTAGAATTTTGAATAATAAAAATCAAGAATTATGTTAAAAAATATACCGTTAGTTTCTTGGACAACCGGAACCATATTAATTGGAGTTTTTGCTCTAGTTTCTATCGGTTTAGTTGCAGTAGTTTTACTATTAATGTCTTCAGATAAAAAAAAAGAATAATATAGCATTTATTAGTATTTAGTAAATAAGGAGATTGTTGAAAAATCTCTAAAAAAGAATATAAGACACTCAGAGATGAGTGTTTTTTAGGTAACCTATGTTACACACTTACATCATTAATCAAAGTACTTTTGTTGTATAAAAATAAAAGGATTAATGAAAAATAGCAGAAAACTTATAACAATATTCTTGTTACTGATTTCAATAACAATGAAATCACAAGAAATTATTACAATAAGCAAATCAGATGTTTTAGCTAAAATATCAGAAAATAATTTGATGCTTAAGATTTCTAAAGAGGTATTTAATACATCAAAAGCAGATTACAGACAAACAAACGCAATATTTTTACCAAACATTACAGCAAGTCATACAGGCATAATAACTACAAACCCGTTAATGGCATTTGGGTCTAAATTAAATCAAGAAATTTTAACAGCGGCAGATTTTAACCCTGTTTTATTGAATAACCCTAACCAAACACAAAGTTTTGCTACTAAAATTGAAATTCAACAACCACTAATTAATATGGATGGTATTTATCAACGTAAAGCAGCAAAAGCAAAAATGCAAGCAAGGTTTTTACAAACCGAAAGAGCATCTGACTATTTAATTTTGGAAGTTGAAAAAGCATATATGCAATTACAATTAGCGCACAAAGGAGTTGCTGTTTTAAAAAAAGGATTGAAAGCTGCAAAAGCAAATAAAGAATTAGCAGTTAATAATTTTAAAAAAGGGTATTTACAAAGAGCAGATGTTTTATTGGTAGAAGTTCGTGTAACTGAAGTACAAAACCAACTACAAACAGCAAAAAGTAATGTGCAAAACGCATCTGATTATTTGTCTTTTTTAATGAATAACAACAATTACGTTGTTTATAACCCTACAGATAGTTTAACTCTAAATTCGCAGATTACAATTACCGGAAAAATATCTAATAATAGATCAGATATTAAAGCGATGTCTTTAGTGTCAGATGCTTATCAAGCAATAAACAAAGCAGAAAAAATGTCGTTTTTACCAAAATTAAATGCTTTTGGTAGTTATGAGTTGTATGATAATAAAATTTTTCAAGCTAGTGCAAGCGGATATTTGTTTGGAGCACAATTAAGTTGGGATATTTTTAAAGGATCTAAACGCTTCGGAAAAAATCAAAAAAGCAAAGCAGAATTCGAAAAATCTAAGTTAGAATACGATCAATATCTTTCTAAAAGTAATTTAGAATTGAATAAAGTAAAACGTCAATTATTAGATGCAAAAAGTAAATTATACTTAACAAATTTAGCGGTTCAACAATCTAAAGAAGCTTTAAAAATACGTAAAAATAGATTTAAAGAAGGTTTAGAAAAAACGTCAGATTTGTTAATTGCAGAAACAACATATGCACAAAAACAATTAGAATATTATCAAACTATTTTCGAATATAATTATACTCAAAAATATTTAGAATTTTTAACTAAAGAATGAAAATAGTTGGCAGTTTTAAGTCACAGTTTTCAGTAAAATAAATCAATAAAAAAGTTGTTTGGTCGAGCGCAGTCGAGACTTAAATTATAAACAAATCATAAAATGAAAAAAAAATATACAATCCTAACTCTTTTTGTAGCGCTATTATTAATAAGTTGTGGTAAAGAAGAAAAGAAAGTTGCAGAAGATAATTTGCCAGCAATTAAGGTAAAAGTTCAAAAAGTTAAATTGAATAATAACACTCAGTTTTTATCTGTAAGCGGAAAAATACAAGCAGCAAATAGCGCAGATGTAAGTACAAGAATAATGGGTTATGTTGATAACGTACATGTAAATGTTGGCGATAAAGTTAAAAAAGGACAATTGTTAGTTTCTATAAACAATACTGATTTACAAGCAAAAAAAGCGCAAGTAAACGCAAGCATTACACAAGCTAAAGTTGCATTTAATAATGCAGAAAAAAACTACAACCGTTTTAAAAGTTTATATAAAAGCAGCAGTATTACCCAAAAAGAAATGGATGATATGACTGCAAACTATCAAATAGCAAAAGCAGGTTTAGAAGCAGCAAATCAAATGAAAAACGAAATTGATGCACAATTTACATATTCAAATATCACAGCTCCTTTTAGTGGTGTAATTACAAGAAAAAATATAGAACCTGGTGATTTAGCAAACCCAGGAATGTCGTTAATTAGTTTAGAAAACCCAAGAGATTTTGAAGTGATTTCTATGGTTCCAGAAACGGAGATTTCAGAAATAAAAAAAGGAACTAAAGTAGTCGTTTTAATAAAATCTATTGATAAAAAAATGATAGGCAAAGTTGGTGAAATTAGTACTTCTGCTAAAAATACTGGAGGGCAATATTTGGTAAAAATCAATTTAGAAAAAACCAATACAGCAATTTTATCTGGAATGTTTGCTGCGGTTCAGTTTCCAATTAAAAGAAAAGTAAAATCTGAAATTGTTTTAATTCCAAAAGAAGCAATTATAACAAACGGTCAATTATCTGGTGTTTACACACTAAGCGAAAGCAATACAGCTTTATTGCGTTGGTTGCGTTTAGGGAAAACCTATGGGAATAAAGTAGAGGTTTTATCTGGACTAAATTCAGGAGAATCGTATATCATTTCTTCGGAAGGGAAACTGTATAATGGAGTTAAAATTACAATTCAATAACTAATTAGTTGCGTTAAGGATAGTAGTGGAAATCCTTTTTTTGTCAGTTCGAGTGAATTTGCTTTTGCAAATTTGTATCGAGAACACATAAAAAGATTGAAACGAATAGCCTGTTAAAACGCCCAAAAAATAAAAAAAATGAAAGAAGGTTTAGCAGGAAAAATAGCAAAAGTCTTTATTAGCTCTAAGCTTACTGTACTTTTAATGATCGTTTTTATGGTTATTGGTGTGTATAGTTCGTTTTTAATTCCGCGAGAAGAAGAACCACAAATAGATGTGCCAATAGCAGATATTTTTGTGGGTTATCCTGGAGCAAGCCCTACAGAAATAGAATCTAAAGTAGTAAAACCTTTAGAGAAATTAATTTCGAATATTAAAGGCGTAGAATATGTGTATTCTACCTCAATGAATGAAAAAGCAATGGTAATTGTTCAGTTTTATGTGGGCGAAGATATTGAGCGTTCTTATGTAAAATTATACAATGAAATTAATAAACATATGGATCAAATGCCAAAAGGCGTTACGTTTCCATTAGTAAAAACACGCGCTATTGATGATGTGCCAATGTTGGGATTAACATTGTGGAGTGAAAACTACAACGATTACCAATTAAGTCAAATAGCGCAAGAATTAGAAAGCGAAATTAAGAAAGTAAAAGATGTTTCTATCACACATAAAATAGGAGGAAGAAATAGACAATTACGTGTGGTTTTAGATAAGAATAAATTAGCCGCAAGCGGATTAGATTTCTTGTCTGTTTCTGAAATGATAAAAGCCAACAATACGCAATTAAGTTCGGGGAGTTTTGATAAAAATGACACAGAATTTTTAGTAACAACCGGTACGTTTTTATCGTCTGTAAAAGATGTTGAGAATTTGGTGGTTGGTGTGCAAGAAAATCAACCAATTTATTTAAAACAAATTGCAACCATTATTGATGGCCCAGAAATACCACAAAATTATGTGTCTTTAGGTTTTGGAAAAGCAAGTGATAAATCTAAAACGTACAAATCTGAATATCCTGCTGTAACAATTTCTGTTGCCAAAAGAAAAGGCGCAGATGCCATGAAAATTGCGGAGGTAATTATTGATAAAGTAAATCATTTAAAAACCACTTTAATTCCTGATGATGTTCACGTAGAAATTACAAGAAATTATGGGGAAACGGCATCAAATAAAGTGTCAGAATTATTGTGGCACCTTATAGGTTCTATATTTGCCGTAACTTTAGTAGTAATGTTAGCGATGGGTTGGCGAGGAGGATTGGTGGTGTTTTTATCTGTACCAATTACATTTGCGTTAACATTATTGAGTTATTATATGTTGGATTATACCTTGAACAGAATTACGCTTTTTGCGTTGGTTTTTGTTACAGGTATTGTGGTTGATGATTCTATTATTATTGCAGAAAATATGCACCGACATTTTAAAATGAAACGCTTGCCTTTTAAACAAGCGGCTTTATATGCAATTAACGAAGTTGGAAACCCTACAATTTTAGCAACATTTACAGTAATTGCTTCTGTGTTACCGATGGCTTTTGTGTCTGGATTAATGGGACCTTATATGGCACCAATGCCAATTGGAGCTTCTATTGCGATGATATTATCATTGTTTGTTGCGTTAACAATCACACCTTATTTAGGATATATTTTCTTAAGAGAAAAAAATAAACCTGCCCGTTCCGCAGGCGGGAAAGGGGTTGTTAAAAAACAAGAAAAGCCCTTAGAAGAAACTTTTATTTATAAAGTTTACAACAAGTTTGAAAGACCTTTATTAGAAAATAAATCGAAAAGATGGATGTTTTTAGGAGGAACTTTTGTTGTTCTGATGGCAACGATGGTATTGTTTTTTACCAAATCTGTTGCTGTAAAAATGTTGCCTTTTGATAATAAAAACGAATTTCAAGTTGTCATAGATATGCCAGAAGGTACAACTCTAGAACGTACCGCTGTTGTTACACAAGAAATTGCTCAATATTTATCAACACGCCCAGAAGTAGTAAATTATCAAAACTATGTTGGTACTTCTGCGCCTATTACTTTTAACGGGCTGGTTCGTCATTATGATTTACGTGGAGGAAGTAATATGGCTGATATTCAGGTGAATTTAATTGATAAAGACGAGCGTGAAATCCAAAGTCACGGAATTGCAAAATTATTTAGACCAGAAATTCAGAAAATAGCAAAGAAATACAATGCAAATGTAAAGCTGGTGGAAGTTCCCCCAGGACCACCAGTTTTATCAACAATTGTTGCAGAAATATATGGACCCGATTATAAAACACAAATAGATATTGCAAATCAAGTTCAAAACATTCTAAAAAACACAGATGATGTAGTTGATATTGATTGGATGGTAGAAGATGATCAAACGGAATATCAATTTGAAATAAATAAAGAGAAAGCAATGTTGTACGGAGTTGCGCCACAGCAAATTGCATATACGATGAGTTTAGCATTGTCAAACAAGGCAATAACAACACTGTATGATGAAAATTCAGTAAATCAAGTTGGTTTGGTATTGAGTTTAGATGAAAAAGAAAAATCTACGATTTTAGAAATTTCTCAGCTAAGAGTAAAATCAAAACAAGAAACCATGATTCCTATTGCAGATTTAGTTGAAATTAAAGAAACTATAAGCGCAAAAAGTATTTATCGTAAAAACCAAAAACGAGTAGTGTATGTTTTGGCTGATATGGCAGGAGAATTAGAAAGTCCGGCGTATGCAATTCTAGGAATGGAAGAAAAATTGAATAAAATTAAACTTCCTGAAGGTTATAAATTAAATGAAATGTATTTAGATCAGCCAGATTTTGAAGATAATTATACCGTAAAATGGGACGGAGAGTGGCAAATTACTTTAGAAGTATTTAGAGATTTAGGAATTGCCTTTTTAGGTGCAATTATCTTGATTTATATTTTGATTGTCGGTTGGTTTCAAAACTTTAAAGCACCTATTGTGATGATGGTTGCTATACCACTTTCTTTAATCGGAATTATTTTAGGACACTGGATAATGGATGCATTTTTTACAGCAACTTCATTTATTGGAATGATTGCTTTAGCTGGAATTATGGTACGAAATTCGGTTTTACTTATAGATTTTATCAACTTAAGATTAGCAGAAGGAATACCACTTAAACAAGCAGCAATTGAAGCGGGTGCAGTAAGAACAACACCTATTTTATTAACTGCAGGAACGGTTGTAATTGGAGCATTCGTTATCTTATTTGATCCAATTTTTCAAGGATTGGCTATCTCGTTAATGGGCGGAACGATCGTTTCAACCGTGTTGACATTGTTGGTTGTGCCATTGGTATATTATATGATAGAAAAGAAGAATTATAAATAATTTGTCAAGTTGAACGTAGTAAAAGCCGCTTGAAGTTATTTAATTTTAAATTGTTCTCGACTACGCTAGAACAGACATTAAAAAAAGGAACGAAATTAGTAAAAGTAACAATAGTAGAAAATTAATATAAACTTAAAAATTATAAAAATGTTAAATACATATTTTAGAGCAATTGTTGGAGTAATGATTTTGTTAAGTGTTTTGCTAACTACCTATGTACATCAAAATTGGATTTGGTTTACTGTTTTTATTGGAGCCAATATGCTTCAATCTGCATTTACAAAATGGTGTTTAATGGAAAAAATACTGATAAAATTAGGTGTTAAAAAAGATAGTGAAAGCTGTAGTATTAGTTAAATAATTATGTTTAAAAAAAGTAGAAGAAAGCCGCCCAAAAGCGGCTTTTTTGGTTAATAAATAATTTCGTTTTAACGAATATTTAACTAAGCACTAAAAGTTGCAGGAGCAACTAACAGTATTTTTGTGAAAAGAAATCTAAAGAAACCAAAATTGATTTAGATTAACTTTACAGACTTTATAACGAATTAGCATGAGAAAAATTATTCTTTCAGTACTGGGTTTATTATTAATTGTTTCGGCAATTATGTTGGCAAAATATATGGTTGATACTAAGCAAAAACCAAAACCAAAATATAGCAAAACAATTAAAACTGTTTTTATAGAAAAAGTAAGAAATAAAGAAATTCCTATTGTAATTAAAGCAAGTGGTAATTTAGTTGCTAAACATAAAATAGAATTATTTTCTGAAGTTCAAGGTGTTTTACATACAACACAAAAAGAATTTAAAGCAGGTGTTAGTTTTTTAGAAAATGAAATACTATTAAACATTAATAGTGATGAGTTTTATGCAAGTTTACAATCTCAAAAAAGCAATTTAATTAATAGTATAACTGCAATTATGCCAGACATTCGATTAGATTTTCCAAGAGAATTTAACAAATGGCAATCTTATTTAAACAAGTTTGATATAAATAAAACAACACCAGAAATTCCTGTTTTTTCTTCTGATAAAGAAAAATATTTTGTTTCTGGTAAGGGAATAACGACCAACTATTTTAATGTAAAAAACTTAGAAGTAAAGTTAAAAAAATACAGTATTAAAGCACCGTATAACGGAATATTAACCGAAACTTTTGTTACAGACGGAACATTGGTAAGAGCAGGACAAAAATTGGGAGAGTTTATAGATCCATCAATATTTGAAATGGAAGTTTCTATAAATGCTGCTTTTGCTGATTTACTTAAAATAGGCAATAATGTTTCCCTTACAAACCTAGAAAGAACAAAAACATATAATGGAAAAGTTATTCGTGTAAACGGAAAAGTAGATTTAGCCTCTCAAACCATTAAAGTTTTTATAGAAGTTGCTCATAAAGACTTAAAAGACGGCATGTATTTAGAAGCAAATGTTGTGGCAAAATCAGAAAAAAACGCATTCGAAATTTCTAGGAAATTATTGATAAATAACAACAGCGTTTACACTGTAAAAGACACTATTTTAAAACTCTTAAAGGTAGATCCCGTATATTATAATGCAGAAACTGTAATTATAAAAGGTTTACAAAATAACACTTCGGTTTTAACACAATCTGTTCCTGGAGCATTTGACGGTATGGTTGTTAAAATTCAAAAAAAGAGTTAAAAGATGAAAAAAATAATCACATATTTCATCAAATATCCAGTAGCAGTAAATGTATTTATTATTGCGTTTGTAGCTTTTGGTATTATTGGTGTTTTAGGAATGAAATCTTCTTTTTTCCCTTTAGTAGATTCACAATTAATAAGCATTAATCTTACATATCCAGGAGCTTCGCCAGAAGAAATTGAAGAAGGAGTTGTCTTAAAAATTGAAGATAATTTAAAAGGAATTGTCGGTGTAGAAAGAGTAACATCTGTGTCTAGAGAAAACTCTGCTTCAGTAAATGTAGAGGTTGTAAAAGGTAAAAATATAGATATTGTTTTATCGGATGTAAAAAATGCAGTTGATAGAGTTCCTTCTTTTCCTTCTGGTATGGAACCGCCAGTAATTGCAAAAGTAGAAAGCATAAGACCAACCATAAGCTTTACAATTAGCGGAGAAGGATTGTCTTTAAAATCGTTAAAAGATTATGCAAGAACCATAGAAAACGATTTAAGAAGTTTAGACGGAATTTCACAAGTTTCATTATCTGGGTTTCCAGATGAAGAAATAGAAATTTCTGTAAGAGAAAATGACTTGAGAGCTTATAAATTATCTATTACAGAAGTTACAAATGCTGTTAGAAATACAAATCTTTTAATTACCGGAGGAAACATAAAAACGGCAGAAGAAGATTATTTAATTAGAGCTAGAAATAGATCGTATTATGGTGTAGAACTGCAAAATTTAATTGTAAGAACTACTACCGCAGGAAATATTATTCGGTTAAAAGACGTTGCAGAAGTAAAAGATTCTTGGTCAGAAAATCCAGATAGACTTTACTATAACGGAGATGTTGCAATTAACGTAACCGTAAGCAACACAAACAACGAAGATTTAATTTCTTCTGCAGATAAAATTAAAGAATACATTTATAAATTCAATCAACAAAACAGCAATATTACATTAAATATATCTAGCGATTCCTCAATCACACTAAACCAAAGAACTCAATTATTATTAGAAAATGGAGTGATGGGAATTCTTTTGGTGTTGTTTTTCTTGGCATTATTTTTAAATGTAAGGTTAGCGTTTTGGGTTGCTTTTGGCTTACCAATTTCATTTTTAGGAATGTTCATTTTTGCTGCACAATTGGGAGTAACGATAAATGTATTATCCCTTTTTGGAATGATTATCGTTATTGGTATTTTGGTTGATGATGGAATTGTAATAGGAGAAAATATTTATCATCATTATTACGATAAAGGAAAATCTAAAATTCGTGCTGCAATTGACGGAACTATGGAAGTTATTCCTCCAATTGTTTCAGCAATTTTAACAACACTTATTGCTTTTTCTACGTTCTTTTTTGTTGATGGAAGAATTGGAAGCTTCTTCGGAGAAGTTTCTATAATTGTAATATTAACATTAAGTGTTTCGTTAATAGAAGCCTTAATAATACTTCCTGCACACATTGCACATTCAAAAGCACTTTCTAGAAAAAACGAAGAACAGGGAATTGTAAAAAAACAAAACAAAATTGAAAATTTTTTTAGAAACGCAAATAAAAAAGCAGACAGGTTATTGGTTTTTGTTAGAGATACTTATTTTGTGCCTTTTTTAAGGTTTTCTCTTAAATACAAAGTATTGGCGTTTGCTATTCCAATTGCGTTATTAACCTTTAGTTTTGGAGCAATTGGTGGCGGAACGGTAAAAACATCATTTTTTCCATCTATAGCAAGTGACCGAATTCAGGTTACATTAAAAATGCCCCAAGGAACGAACGATCAAATTACAGATTCTATCATTTCTGTTATTGAAGACAAAGTTTGGTTGGTAAGTGATGAGTTTACAAAAAAACAAACCGGAAACGTTAGAGTTGTAGAAAACGTTATTAAAAGAGTTGGTCCAGGAACTGCAAACGGAACCTTAACAATAAATTTGTTGCCAGGAGAATCTAGAGAATTTTCATCTCCAGAAATCACAAATGCAATTAGAGAAAAAGTAGGGAAAATTTATAGTGCAGAGAGCCTCACTTTTGGTTCTGGAGGAAACTTTGGAGGAAGTCCAGTTGCTGTTTCATTGTTAGGAAATAATATTTCTGAATTAAAAGCAGCAAAAGAATTACTAAAAGCAGAATTAGAAAAAAACGCATTATTAAAAGATATTTCTGATAATGACCCTGCAGGAATTAAAGAAGTTCGTATCAAATTAAAAGACAACGCTTACCTCCTGGGATTAAACTTACAATCTGTAATGAGTCAAGTTAGGTTTGCTTTTTTTGGTTCTCAAGCACAACGTTTTCAAAGAGGGCAAGATGAAATAAAAATCTGGGTTCGTTATAATAAAAAAGACAGGTCTTCTATTAAAAATTTAGACGATATGCGAGTTGTAACACCAACAAACGAAAGAGTTCCTTTTTCAGAAATTGCAACGTATGAAATTGAACGTGGAGACATTACAATTAATCACTTAAGCGGTAAAAGAGAAATTCAAATCACTGCTGATATGAAAACTCCTGGAGAAAGCGCAACAGATATTTTAGAAGATATTAAAGCGCGAGTTATGCCAGAAATTACTTCTAAATATGCAACCGTAACACCTTTATATGAAGGGCAAAACAGAGAAGCTAAAAAGACAATAGATTCTGTAAAAATTATTGGACCCATAATTTTAATCTTAATTTATTTGGTTATTGCTTTTACATTTAGATCTTATAGTCAACCAATTTTATTGATTTTATTGATACCTTTTAGTATGATTGGTGTTGTTTGGGGGCATTATTTTCACAATTTCTCAATCGGTATTTTATCTTGGTTAGGAATTATTGCTTTAATAGGAATTATGGTTAATGATGGTTTGGTTCTCATTGGAAAATTTAATACGTATCTTAAAGAAGGGATGAAATATGATGAAGCCTTAATTCAAGCAGGAAAATCTCGTTTTAGAGCAATTGTTTTAACTTCTTTAACAACGATTGCTGGTTTAGCGCCATTATTATTAGAAAAAAGTAGGCAAGCTCAATTCTTAAAACCAATGGCAATTTCTATTTCTTACGGAATTGCAGTAGCAACTATTTTAACATTGGTTTTATTACCATTATTATTATCTGTTTCAAATCAACTAAAAGTAGTTCTTAAATGGTTAAAAACAGGAAAAAAAGTAACTCAAGAAGAAGTAGAAAGAGCGATTATTGAATCTAAATTTGTACATGATGAAGAATAACACCATATATGCAATAATTCTAATAGCATCGCTTTCTTTTCAAGCAAAAGCTCAACGGCTTTTAACCAAAAAAGAAGCGTTAAAAATTACTTTAGAAAACAATTACGGAATTAAAATAGCAAACAATAATATAGTAATTGCAAACAACAATAAAAACGTTTTAAATTCTAAATATTTACCAACCGTTTCAGCTTCTACTGGCACAAATTTTAGAAGAGATAATCAAGAATTTACAAGACAAAATGGAGATATAACAAAAATTGATGGCGCTGTTACAAAATCGTACAATGCATCGGTAAATTTAAGCTATACTATTTTTGATGGTTTAGGGAGAAAATACAACTATAAGGTATTAAAAGAAACATTTAATTTATCAGAACTACAAGCAAAAGAAACAATAGAAAACACTTACTTACAATTATTTACGTTGTATTTTCAAATTGCTAGATTGTCAGAAAACAACAACAATTTAAGAGAAGCTTTACATATTTCGAAACAACGTTTAGAAAGAGCAAAATACAAACATCAATATGGGCAATCTACAAAGTTAGAATTGCTAAATGCTGAGGTTGATGTTAATAATGATAGCATTGCAATAATCAATTCTAAACAACAATATTTAAATGCAAAAAGAAGTTTAAATATTGTGTTGGGCCAACAAGAAGAAATTAATTACGATGTAGAAACGGAGGTTACTTTTAATCAACTATTAAATTTTGATACATTACTAAACAAAGCAAAAGCAGCAAATGTTTTGCTAAAAAAGACAGAAAAAAATCTTGCTATTAGCGAGTTTAATATTAAAATTAACAGAGCTGGTTATTTGCCTAAAATTGGATTAACAACTTCGTACGGATGGAACAAAAGTATAAACCCATCATCATCGTTTTTAGCACAGTTAAACGCTAACGGATTAAACGCAGGACTTAATCTTACTTGGAGTATTTTTGATGGAGGAAGCACTAAAACAAGAGTTGACAATTCTAAAATTGCTTTTGAAAATCAACAGATTTTATTACAACAACAAAACGAAACGTTAGAAAATGATTTAAAAAACACCTGGTCTTTATACAACAACAACTTATTTGTTTTAAAAGCACAAGAAAAAAATGTGGTTTCAAGTCAAAATAATTTTGATAGAACAAAAGAGCGCTATAATTTAGGACAAGTTACATCAATAGAGTTTAGACAAGCACAAATTAATTTATTAAATAGTAAAACGGCGTATAATAACACAAAATACGATGCTAAATTAATTGAATTAGAATTGTTACTATTAACAGGAGATTTACTAAACACAGAAATTTAGACAAAAATTTAAAAGCAAAAAAGGGCATCAATCTTAGTTGATGCCCTTTTTTAGGACGACTCATCCAAAAGTAAATTACCAAAAAATTTGATACTTTTATTTAAAAGCGTTTAACCCTGTAATATCTAACCCAGTAATTAATAAGTGTATATCATGTGTTCCTTCGTAGGTAATAACACTTTCTAAATTCATAGAATGACGCATAATAGAATATTCACTAGTAATTCCCATTCCGCCCAACATTTGTCTTGCTTCTCTAGCAATATTAATTGCCATATCTACATTATTACGTTTTGCCATAGAAATCTGAGCGGAAGTTGCTCTGTCTTCATTACGTAAAACACCTAAACGCCAAGTTAACAATTGCGCTTTGGTAATTTCTGTAATCATTTCTGCTAATTTTTTTTGTTGCAATTGAAACTGCCCAATTGGTTTTCCAAATTGAATACGTTCTTTAGAATAACGCAAAGCAGTATCATAACAATCCATTGCAGCACCAATTGCGCCCCAAGCAATTCCGTAACGAGCAGAATCTAGACAACCTAACGGCGCTCCTAATCCAGATTTATTTGGTAATAAATTTTCCTTCGGAATTTTTACATTGTCAAAAATCAATTCTCCAGTTGATGATGCTCTAAGCGACCATTTATTATGTGTTTCTGGAGTAGAAAAACCTTCCATTCCTCGTTCAACAATTAAACCATGAATTCTACCTGTTTCATTTTTTGCCCAAACTACAGCAACTTGTGCAAATGGCGCATTCGAAATCCACATTTTTGCACCGTTTAAAAGATAATGGTCTCCCATATCTTTAAATTTTGTTTCCATTCCGCTAGGATTAGAACCATGATTTGGTTCTGTCAATCCAAAACAACCAATCCATTCTCCAGAAGCTAATTTTGGTAAATATTTTTGACGTTGTTCTTCGTTTCCGTATTTCCAAATAGGATACATCACTAATGATGATTGTACAGAAGCTGTAGAACGAACACCAGAATCTCCACGCTCTATTTCTTGCATAATCAAACCATAAGAAATTTGATCCAATCCAGCACCGCCATATTCTTCTGGAATATAAGGGCCAAAAGCACCAATTTCTGCCAAACCATTTATAATTTGATGAGGAAATTCTGCTTTTTGAGCATAGTCTTCAATAATTGGAGAAACTTCTCTTTTTACCCATTCTCTTGCTGCGTCTCTAACTAATTTGTGCTCTTCGGTTAATAAATCATCTAATTGATAATAATCTGGAGCTTGAAATAAATCTGGTTTCATTTTATTTTTATAATTTGAAGTATCAAAAGTAAATATTACTTCTGAGATAAATATGGATTATCTTAACTTTTTAGTCGTTTAAAAATTCTGCCAATAATCTATGAAAATGATGAACGCCTTGTTCTCTTGTTGGAGAAAACCGTCCAGCTTTATAAAAGGAAGATTTTACGCCTTTTTGCACATGCTCTACAACAAATTCATCTTCTCGTTGTACCTTATCAATATCTCCACTTGCGCCTTTATTTAATTTTGTTGGATCTAAAACATAAGAGAAAAAAGACACTTTTGTTCTGTTTAAATCTAGCGGTTTTACAATGTTTACTGATAATCCCCACGGATAAAAATTAAACATCATATTTGGGAAAACCCAATAGTAATAAGCGGCTACATTTTTGCCATAATCTACATGATTTTTTGGTAAATCAAAAACTTCTGTTGCGTCTTCTGTATAGCCAATTTGTAAGTTGCAATACTCATAAATTTCTGTTTTATAACTTCCGTAATCTAAAACATCATTTAAATCTGGATGCACAAAAGGAACATGAAAACCTTCTAAATAATTATCGCAATACAATGCCCAATTTGCGTTGACTAAATATTCTTTAGAAAGTGAAGTATCTAGCGTAAAATCATCTAAAGGTAAAAAACCAACACGCTCATTCATAATATCAATTACTTGTTGAAAATCAAAAGCAGGATTTAAACCAGCAAATAAAAATTGATTCCATTTTTTTAAAGGGAATTTATGTAAATTATCGCAAGGTCTTGGAAAACATTCTGTTTGTTCAAACTCTGGCATGTGTTCAAATTCGCCATTTAAATAGAATCTTCTTCCGTGGTAAAAACAGGTCAATTTTTTTGATTTTCCAGCATTTAAAGCAACTAAATTACCTCTATGTGTGCAGACATTTGTCAAACAATTAATTTCGTTATTTTTATTTTTTGTCAAAACTAATGGCTCAGTTAAATAACCATCTAACAACACAAAAGGATGTACAGATTGTGCAAAAGGAACTAAATTTTCATCGCCAATCCATTGCCAAGATTTTAAAAACACACGTTCTTTTAATGCTTCAAAAACCGCAGCGTCTTTATAAAAAGACGCAGGTAAAGTTTCTGCTTTTTTAATATCTGGGTGAATATTGAACTTCATAATCAGTTTGTTAATTAGTTGTATCTTCGAAAATTGCATCTAAAAATACAGAATAATTATGAGTTCTAATCAGAAAAAAATAGGATTAATTACTTCGACTTCTTTAGTGGTTGGAAACATGATTGGGGCAGGAATTTTTTTATTACCAGCAACGTTAGCGAAATACGGAAGTGTAAGTTTATTAGGTTGGTTATTTACTGCAGCAGGAGCTATGGTTTTAGCAAAGATATTTAGCAATATGAGCAGAATATTTCCTGGTTTAAGTGGCGGACCCTATGCTTATTCTAAAGCAGGGTTTGGCGATTTTATTGGTTTTTTAGTAGCTTGGGGTTATTGGATTTCAATTTGGGTAAGTAACGCTGCTTTGATTACGGCGATTATAAGTGCCTTAAGTGTTTTTTTTCCAATTTTAGAAACCAATTCTGTTTTGGCAATTTCTATTGGATTAAGTATAATTTGGTTACTAACTTGGATTAATAGTAGAGGTGTTAGTGCGTCTGGAAAATTTCAAGTGGTTACCACAATTTTAAAATTAACACCTTTAGTTTTTGTTATTTTATTAGGTGTATTTTATTTTGATAGCAATAATTTTCCATCATTTAATGTGTCAGGAACTTCTGATTTAGTTGCGCTTTCTGGCGCTGCCGCATTTACACTTTATGCTTTTTTAGGTATTGAATCAGCCTCAATACCAGCTGGAAGTGTTAAAAATCCAGAGAAAACAATACCAAGAGCAACAATGCTAGGAACTCTCATTTCTACACTTGTTTATATTTTAGGAACCGTAGTATTATTTGGAATGCTTCCGCTTGATATTCTACAAAATTCACCAGCACCTTTTGCAGATGCTGGGAAAATAATTGGTGGCGAATATGCAGGTTATTTTGTTGCTTTAGGCGCAGCTGTTTCTGCTTTAGGATGTTTGAATGGATGGATTTTAATGTCGGGGCAATTACCAATGGCTACGGCAAAAGACAATATGTTTCCGAGAGTTTTTAAGAGAGAAAATAAAAATGGCGCACCTTATTTAGGATTGATAATCGGAAGTATTTTAACCTCTGTAGTAATGCTGATGAATTATACCAAAGGATTGGTAGATCAATTTTCAGCCATCGCAGATTTGGTTGTTTTTGCCGCTTTAATTCCTTATTTATTTGTTGCAGCAGCCTATGTTATTGTACTTATAGAAAAAAAACTACACATTAATAATGCTTTAAAGACATTTACTTTAGGAACTTTGGGATTTGCGTATTCGTTATGGGCAATATATGGTTCTGGAAGTGATACTGTGTTTTTTGGATTAATTTTATTATTATTAGGAATCCCATTTTATGTAATTATGCAATGGAATAAATCAAAAAATAAATGATAAAAACACATCATTCAGAATATTTAAAACTTGAGAAAGTTTATATAAAATCTGCAAAAAACGCTTTTAAATCAGAAGAATTGTTAGAAAAGCAATGGAAAGAATTAAATTATTTATCAAAACCAGATTTACAAATTGCACTTAAAGAATATCACCAATTTGAATCTATTTTTAAAGAAAATGACGTTGAAGACTCTCATTTTTTATCAAACGAAAATGTAGCAATAGATTCTATTTATTGCAGAGACGCTTCTATTGCAACAGATTTTGGAATGATCATTTGCAATATGGGAAAAGAAGGTAGAATTAACGAACCAAAAGCGCAATTAAAAGAATATCAAAAGAAAGGAATAACTATTTTAGGGCAAATTAAATCTCCCGGAACTTTAGAAGGAGGTGATGTTGCTTGGTTGGATGAAAAAACATTGGCAGTTGGACATACATATAGAACAAATGAAGAAGGAATTCAGCAATTAAAAAATTTATTAGAACCAAAAGGAATACAAGTTATTGTTGTTGATTTACCACATTATAAAGGACAAGAAGATGTGTTTCATTTAATGTCAATTTTAAGCCCGGTTGATGCAAATCTAGCGGTTGTGTATTCTCCATTAATGCCCATAAAATTTAGAAAAGAATTGCTAAAAAGAGGTTTTGAATTGATTGAAGTTCCTGAAGAAGAATTTGATTCTATGGGATGCAATGTCTTAGCAATTGCACCAAAAAAATGTGTTATGGTTGATGGAAATCCGAAGACAAAAGAGCTTTTAGTAAAAGCAGGTTGTGAAGTTTTTACTTATCAAGGAAATGAAATAAGTGTAAAAGGCGGTGGTGGACCAACGTGTTTAACGAGACCTTTGCTAAGAATCAGCTAATTTTTTACTTAAAAAAGCAACTCTTTTGTGTAAGTTTGTAGTAATGAAGCAAACTTTAGGTAAGCAAGAGCGTTTAAAGAGTAAAACGCTCATTGGAAAATTATATAAAGAAGGAAAATCGGTAAAGAGCTTTCCTCTAAGGCTTGTGTATATACAAACAGAACACACATCAAAATATCCTGCTCAAGTTGGCGTTTCTGTTCCTAAGAGAAACTTTAAAAAAGCGGTTGATAGAAATCGAATCAAAAGATTGTTACGAGAAACGTATCGTAAGCAAAAACAAGTTGTTTACAATACGATTGATAAACCGTATGTGTATATGATTTCTTATATTGGAAAAGAAAAATGTACGTATGATGAAATCGAGTTAAAAATGAATCAACTTTTAAAGGCTTTTGTGGCACAAATAAAAACAACGAAAGATGAAAAATAACATTAAAAATAAAATAATTGTTGGTTTACTAATTGCAATTGTTGTTGTTTCGTTTTCATTTCAATCAAAATTTTTTGAAGTTGCAAAGCAGATAGAAATTTATACAACATTATTCAAAGAATTGAATATGTATTATGTGAATGAAATCAATCCGGCAGAATTTACAACTCGTGCTTTAAAAAACACGTTAAAAGAGTTAGATCCATATACTAATTACTATAATGAACAAGATGTTGAAGCTGCAAAAATAAGAAGAGAAGGAGAATACGGAGGAATTGGAGCATCTATAAATTATGGCGGTAAAAACCCTTTAATTGTTAGTGTTTATAAAGGGTATTCGGCAGACAAAGCGGGTTTAAAATCAGGGGATGTTATTACAAAAATTGACAATCAAATTTTAGTAGAATTAGAAAAAGAAGACGCTTCGAGTTTGTTACTTGGAATTCCAGAGAGTAAAATTTCTATTGAAGTTTTGCGAAACGGAAAAAATTTACAATTCGATTTAAAAAGAGAAAAAATAGAAATAAACCCTGTTCCGTTTTACAAAAAAATAGATGATGAAACTGGTTATATTGTTTTGACAAGGTTTAACGAAAAAGCAGCATTCGAAGTAAAAAAAGCATTTATAAGTTTAAAAGAACAAGGAATAACAAGTTTAATTTTAGATTTACGCTCAAACCCTGGTGGATTGCTTGGAGAAGCTGTAAACATTTCTAATCTTTTTTTACCAAAAGGAAAAGTTATTACAACAACAAAAGCAAAAGTTAAAAAATGGAGTAACACCTATTTGTCTAGAAATAATCCGTTAGACTTAGATATTCCAATTGCTGTTTTGATTAACGGAACTTCTGCATCGGCATCAGAAATTGTAACTGGCGCTTTGCAAGATTACGACAGAGCAGTTGTGATGGGAAAACGTTCTTTCGGAAAAGGATTGGTACAACGTTACAGAACATTAAGCTACGGAACACAATTAAAAGTAACTATTTCTAAATATTATACGCCAAGCGGAAGATGTATTCAAGAATTAGATTATGCAAATAGAGATTTAAAAACAGGAAAAGTTCCAAAGTTTTCAGACTCAGGCATCAATGAATTTAGAACACAAAACGGACGAAAAGTTTTTGATGGCGGAGGAATTAACCCAGACATTATTACTGAGAATGAAGTGTTAACAGAAGAAACGAAAATGTTGTTAAGATCTAGGGCGTTATTTAATTTTGCAATCAATTTTAAAAACAAAAACAAAACGATTACTTCTGCAAAAGAGTTTCGTTTTACAGACTCAAATTTTAAACAATTTCAGTCTTTTTTAAAGACTGACACAACGTTTCAAACAAAAGAAGAAACATCCTTTAAAACAGCATATAAGTTGTTGAATGATGCTCAAAACCAAAAAATCAGAAAAGAGTATTCTCGAATAATAAGCACATTAAAATTAGAAAAAATTAATGCTTTAGAAAGCAATAAAGAGTTTATAAAGAATGAGCTAAAAGATATTATTTTAGATCAATATTACTATCAAGAAGGTGTTTATCAAAACAAATTAGCGTCAGATAAAACAGTATTAGAAGCGGTTAAATTATTGAACAACTCAAAAAAGTATCATCAGATATTATCAGGTAAAAAGTAAGCTATATAAATTAGTATCTTTGAATTACGTAAAAAAGTAAAAAACTAGAATGAAAGAAAGAACAAGAGCGCAAGAATCTACAGGAGCAATTGAGAGATTATATATTTCTATGCGTCATTTATTAAGTAGAGGTTTTTACAAACCTATGGGAATTTCTGGAGAAGCGTTGAGAAAATCCTTATTGCAATTAAGACCAGAAATTTATGGATCAATAGCAGAAGATAAAGTAGAATTAAATGGATTAATTTATATCATTGAACGATTACCTGAAGGAATTGAAGAATGTCAATTTATAAATTTAACAGCAGATGAAGGCTATAAAAATTCTCATTTTAAGGCAATTATTCCTCCAAAAAGAAGAAGAAATTGTTATCGGATAGATAAAGATCAAATGAATATTGAGATTACCAGAGGAAGATCAGAAATCTATGATATTTTAACACATTTAACTTTTTTATTTATAGAGTCTCATAAAATTAAAGACAAAGTTTTAATAAATGAAGGTTCAGATTGTATTAGAGAATGGAAAACGCTTAAAGAAATTGTTTTGTATGATAAATCGATTACAAAAGAAGAAAGAGAGGTAACGATTGCCCATTTAGGAACTATTTTAGGAAGAACTTATGAAGAGGTTTCAAAAATTTATGCAACGTTTTCTACAGAAAAAAACCCAGACAGATTTTTTCAACTTATTTATTGGTTAGGACAACTGGCAATAAATGAAGCGTTAGAAAACAATAAACGAGTAGTAACATTTAGTTCTGTTTTAAACGAGCAAATAGGACAACATATTTATGGAGAAACTTGGGCAGATAATATTAAAAAAATCCTTCAAGAAAAGAACTTATTGGAAAGACCAATTCATATTATTAGTGCAAACATGCACAGTGTTATGAATTCAATTTATGCAAAGGGAGCAATTCCTACAGAAGCTAAAAAGAACAAAGGGTTTAAATTGTTTGAATTATTAAGTAACGAAAATAGCAAAGAGTTTCAAGTAAAAGTTAAAAACTACGCTTCTAAAAACGGATTGATTTATGTAAAAGACACCTCAGGAACAAACATAAACGTTCAAATAATAGACACAGAAAAAATTGCTTTTGAAACTACAGATTATGTAAAAGGAAATTCAAAAAACAAAAAACCTGTATTAATTGTGATGGATTATGCGTTTGGAGAACAAGCGTATGAAACTATGGACGAATTACTGAAACCATATATTACAGAAAAGAATACCACACATTTAGATGTAGAATCTGTTTCTATTATGGGAAAAGCAGGAATTTTAGAAGGAGGGAAAGGAGATATTATGATTCCGTCTTCGCATGTTTTTGAAGGAACAGCAGACAATTATCCGTTTAAAAACGAGTTGTCTAAAGAAGATTTGGAAGGTTTTGGAGTGCGGTCTTTTGATGGAGCAATGATTTCTGTTTTAGGAACATCGCTTCAAAATAAAGACATTTTAAAGTTCTTTCACGATTCTACTTGGAATGTCATTGGATTAGAAATGGAAGGAGCACATTATCAAAAAGCAATTCAAGCTGCATCAAAAATTAGAGGAAATATCTCAGAAAACGTAAAAGTACGTTACGCTTATTATGCGTCAGATAACCCTTTAGAAACTGGAGCAACATTGGCTTCTGGCGGATTGGGAATGTCTGGGGTAACGCCAACATATGCAATTACACAAAAAATATTAGAACAAATATTTTAAAAAGGACAACTAACTAAACAAGCAAAAATGGCTAAAGAATCACAACCTAAAGAAGAAATAGAATTAGGATCGTTATTTATAATTATTGGAAAAGGATTCTCTAATCTATTTAATTTTATAGCAACAATTTTTAAGGGAATTTATCATCTATTAATTTTGTTGTTATTATTTATTAAAAAAAATGTAATAAAACTTGTGCTTGCAGCGGTTATTGGTGGAGTTATCGGAACGTTTTTTCAACTAAAAAAAGCGCCAACTTTTGGTGCAGACATGCAAGTCCAGCCCAACTTTAAAAGCACAAGACAATTGTACAATAATGTACATTATTATAACGATTTGGTAAAGCAAAAAGACACAGCAATTTTAGCGGCAACATTTCATCTTTCTTCAGAAATTGCTGCGACACTTAAAAAATTTGAAATTTATCCTATAAAAAACGGGAATGATCTTTTAACCTCTTATGATGAGTTGATTTTATCTGTAGATACATTAACCGCAAAAAGTTATTCGTTTGATGTGTTTAAAAATACGTTTACAGATTACGATTATAGAATTCATAATATTCACGTTGTTGCAACCAAAAACGATGTTTTTTCTAAGTTAGATGAAGTTATTATTTCATCAGTTGTAAATAATAAGTTTTTTAATAAAGTAAAAAGGCTAACAAACGAAAACCTTAACAGAACAGATTCGCTTTTAAGACAAAACTTAACTCAAGTAGATTCTTTAAGAAGAGTTTATATGAGTGTTTTAATAGAAAAATCTAAAAAAGAAAATTCAGGAACAACGATAGATTTAGGAGGCACAAAAACCACCAACAAAGAGTTAGAGTTGTTTGAAACAAATAGGAGAATAAATAAAGATTTAAAAGAAATTACCGAAGACAAATCTGAAAAATCTGAAGTTCTAAATGTCATTTCTAATTTTCAGCCAATAGGTTATGAAATTAAAGGAATTGACCAAAATTATGGAGTTCAAGTTGCGGTTTTAGGGATTCTTTTAATGGTGTTATTCTTACTATTGAAACAGTTAAATATTTATTTAAACAACTATAAAAAATAGTTGATGAAAACACTATTAATAACAGGCGGAGCAGGGTTTATTGGTGCAAATTTTATTCCTTTTTTTTTAGATAAAAACAAAAATGTAAAGGTTGTAAACTTAGACGCATTAACCTATGCAGGAGATTTAGAAAACCTAAAAGAATTCAACCAACATTCAAGATATATTTTTGAAAAAGGAAATATTTGTGATCGTAATTTTATTGAAAAAATTTTCAAAAAATATACTATTTCTGGTGTTATACATTTTGCGGCAGAATCTCATGTAGACAATTCAATTAAAAATCCAGATGCATTTATTCAAACCAATATTAATGGAACATTTAATTTATTAGATGTTGCAAAAAACTATTGGATGGATGCACCAAATTTGTATAAAAAAGAATTCGAAAATGCTCGTTTTCATCACATTTCTACGGACGAGGTTTTTGGAACTTTAAAAGCAACAGGTTTGTTTACAGAAGAAACTCCGTATGCACCAAACAGCCCATACAGTGCATCAAAGGCGGCCTCAGATTTTATCGTAAGAAGTTATTTTCATACGTACGGAATGAACGTAGTAACCACAAATTGTTCTAATAATTACGGACCAAAACAACACGATGAAAAGTTGATTCCGACGATTATTCGAAAAGCGATTTCTGGAGAAAATATTCCTATTTATGGCGATGGGAAAAACATAAGAGATTGGTTGTTTGTTTTAGATCATTGCAAAGGAATTGAGTTGGCTTATCAAAAAGGAAAAGCAGGAGAAACCTATAATATTGGAGGAAAAAATGAACGAAATAATTTATATATCGCAGATAAAATTTGTGAAATTTTAGATGTAATTTCTCCAAAAGAAGGTTCTTATAAAGATCAAATTTCATTTGTAAAAGACAGACCTGGACACGATTTTAGATATGCAATTGATGCTACAAAAATTGAAACTGAATTGGATTGGAAAGCAGAAGAAAACTTTGAAACAGGAATAAAAAAAACCATTGAATGGTATTTAAACAAATACAATAAGTAATGAAAGGAATTATTTTAGCTGGCGGATCTGGAACCAGGTTGCATCCTATTACACTTGCAATTAGCAAACAATTAATGCCTGTTTTTGATAAACCAATGATTTATTATCCATTATCAACATTAATATCCGCAGGAATTAATGAGATTTTAATCATTTCTACACCACAAGATTTACCGCTTTTTAAAAGATTGTTAGGCGATGGAAAAAAATACGGATGCACTTTTGAATATACGGTTCAAGAAAACCCAAACGGATTAGCAGAAGCATTTATTTTAGGGGCAGATTTTATTGGTGATGATAAAGTAGCATTGATTTTAGGAGACAATATTTTTTATGGAACAGGGTTGGCAACATTACTAAAAGCCAATAACAATCCAGATGGCGGAATTGTATATGCATATCATGTTCATGATCCAGAAAGATATGGTGTTGTTGAGTTTGATGAAAACGGAAATGCAATTTCAATAGAAGAAAAACCAATAAAACCTAAATCAAATTATGCGGTTCCTGGAATTTATTTTTATGATAATGAAGTGGTAGAAATTGCAAAAAACATCAAACCAAGTCATAGAGGAGAATTAGAAATTACTGATATTAATAAATCGTATTTAGAAAGAGGTAAATTAAATGTTAGTATTTTAGATAGAGGAACCGCGTGGTTAGATACGGGAACATTTGATTCTTTAATGCAAGCATCTCAATTTGTTCAAGTAATAGAAGAAAGACAAGGCTTAAAAGTTGGTGCTATTGAAGAAGCGGCGTACAAAAGTGGTTTTATTTCTAAAAAACAATTACATAAATTAGCAGAACCATTATTAAAAAGTGGTTATGGTAAACATTTAGAAGGAATTTAATGCAGGTTAAAGAAACAAAATTAAAAGGCTGTTTTATTATAGAACCATCAATTTTTGGGGACGAAAGAGGTTATTTCTTTGAAACTTTTAATAAGGAAAAGTTTAAGGAATTAACAGGGAAAGAAATTGAGTTTGTTCAAGATAACGAAGCGTTTTCAAACAGAGGCGTTTTAAGAGGACTGCATTTTCAGAAAGGAGAATTTGCGCAAGCAAAACTAGTTCGTGTTGTAAAGGGGAAAGTATTGGATGTGGTTGTAGATATAAGACCAAATTCTAAAACATATGGAGAAGTATTTTCTTGTATTTTATCATCAGAAAATAAAAAACAATTATTTGTTCCAAGAGGGTTTGCACACGGATACTCCGTTTTAGAAGACCACACCGTTTTTGTGTATAAATGCGATAATTTTTATCAACCAAAATCCGAAGGAGGAATTATATATAATGATGAAAAATTAAATATAAATTGGATGCTTTCAGAGAAGGAAATAGCTATTTCAGAAAAAGACAAAGTGTTAAAAACGTTTAATGAACTAGAAATTTAATAAGTGAAAAAAATTGCTTTAATAACAGGAATTACAGGACAAGATGGTTCGTACCTAACAGAACTTTTATTAGAAAAAGGATATGAAGTTCATGGAATAAAACGAAGAGCTTCTAGTTTTAATACACAACGAATTGATCATTTGTATCAAGATCCTCACGCAGAAAAAAGAAATTTGTTTTTGCATTATGGAGACATGACAGATAGCACAAACTTGATTCGTATTATTCAAGAAGTGCAACCCGACGAAATCTACAATTTAGCAGCAATGAGCCATGTGCATGTTTCGTTTGACACTCCAGAATATACTGCAAATGTAGACGGGCTTGGAACGTTACGATTGTTAGAAGCAATCAGAATTTTAAAGTTGGAAAAGAAAACTAAAATCTACCAAGCTTCTACATCAGAATTGTATGGTAAAGTACAAGAAGTCCCACAAACAGAAACCACACCATTTTATCCGAGAAGTCCATATGGAGTTGCAAAGATATATGCCTATTGGATTACTGTAAACTATAGAGAAGCCTACAATATTTTTGCGTGTAACGGAATTTTATTCAATCATGAATCACCGGTAAGAGGAGAAACCTTTGTAACTAGAAAAATTACAAGAGCAGTTTCTAAAATAGCCTTGGGATTACAAGACAAATTGTTTTTAGGAAATCTAGACGCAAAAAGAGACTGGGGTCACGCAAAAGATTATGTGCGGATGATGTGGATGATTTTACAAGCAGATGAACCAGAAGATTGGGTAATTGCAACAGGAAAAACCACTTCGGTTAGAGACATGGTAAAAATGGCTTTTTCTGAAGTCGGAATCGAATTAGAATTTGTTGGAAAAGGAAAAGAAGAAAAGGGAATTGTAAAAAAGTGTAACAATTCTGATTTTAAAGTAGAAATTGGTAAAGAAGTAATTTCAATTGATGCGCATTATTACAGACCAACAGAAGTAGATTTGTTAATTGGTGATGCTACAAAAGCTAAAGAAAAATTAGGTTGGACGCCAGAATGTTCTTTAGAAGAACTTGTAAAAGAAATGATGGAACACGATATTCAAATTATGCAAAGAGAATTGTTTTTAAAGAAAGGCGGACATCAAATAAACAACAACTATGAATAAAGAAGCAAAAATATATGTTGCTGGTCATAGAGGTTTGGTTGGCAGCGCCATTTTAAAAAACCTACAACTAAAAGGCTATTCAAATATACTTACTAAAACACATCAAGAAGTAGACTTGACAAATCAGCAAGAAACGGCTGATTTTTTTGCAAAAGAAAAACCTGAATATGTGTTTTTGGCTGCAGCAAAAGTTGGTGGAATTGTAGCTAACAATTTATATAGAGCAGATTTCATTTATGAAAATTTGATGATCCAGAACAATGTAATTCATCAAAGTTATGTAAATGATGTAAAAAAATTATTGTTTTTAGGAAGTACTTGTATTTATCCGAAGAACGCCCATCAACCCATCAAAGAAACGGAGTTGTTAACTAACGAACTGGAGTATACGAACGAACCTTATGCTATTGCAAAAATAGCAGGAATTAAGATATGCGAAAGTTATAATTTGCAATACAACACCAATTTTTTATCAGTAATGCCAACCAATTTATATGGCCCAAATGATAAATTTGATTTAGAAAAATCACATGTCTTGCCTGCATTAATTCGTAAAATTTATTTGGCAAAATTGTTAGAAAACAACCATATAGAAGCCGTTTTAAAAGAGTTAAAAGTTAATCGTTTAGAGAAAGCAGCAGCAATTTTATCAAAATTTGGAGTGACATCAAAAAGTGTAGAAATTTGGGGTTCTGGAAAACCAAAAAGAGAGTTTTTATGGTCTGAAGATATGGCAGATGCTTGTGTATATATTATGCAGAATGTGGATTTTAAAAATTTGATTTCTTCTCCCCTTTTGGGAGATGCCGAAGGCAGAGAGGAAGAAATTAGAAACACGCATATAAATATTGGAACAGGGGTTGATATTTCTATCAAAGAATTGGCAGAAAAGATTAAAAACATAGTCGGTTTTAAAGGTGAATTACTTTTCAATACAGAAAAACCAGACGGAACAATGCGTAAAGTTACCGATGTATCTAAAATTCATAGTTTAGGATGGAAGCACACGGTTAATTTAGATAAAGGTTTGAAAAGAGTTTATGCTCTTTATCTGAATAAACATTAAAGTTTATGATAAAAAAACTAAGCTCAGACAATTCTTTAATACTAAAAAACTTATCGTTCTTAACTGTTCTACGTTTTTTTAATATTGGTGTTAAGTTTTTTTTAGTAGCATACTTAGTTCGTGTTTTAGGTGCAGTAAATTACGGAATTTTAACATGGACGGATTCTATTATCCAGTACTTTATTATTTTAATAAACTTTGGATTTAATATATATGCTGCAAAATATATCGTAGAAAACAGAAAAAATGTAGAGGCAATAAATCAGATAACATCTGCAGTTTTTATCATAAAAATTTTATTATTTCTTATTAGTTTTTTAGCCCTCTATTTTTTGTCGTTTACAAATACACTTTCTGTTTATAGTGATTTTTTATTGTTGATGTTGTTAATGGGAATAGGAGAAGTTTTTTTCCCAATATGGTATTTTCAAGGAGTAGAAAAGTTGCAAATAGCAACCTATATTACTGTTTTTGCTAGGCTAATTTTAGTTATAGGAACATTATTATTCATTACAACACCAGAAGATTTAATTACTCATGTTTTATTAATTGTTTTTTCAAATTTAATAATGGGAGTTCTTGGTTATATAACATTAATTAGAAATTTTAATTTTAAGTTTTCTTTGGTTTCATTCAAAGTGATAAAAAAAATACTTAAAGAAGCGTATATGTTTTTTTTAGGAAGATTTTTATCGTTGACTTTTAACTCAATGACAATTTTCTTAATTGGTCTTTTTTATACAATGGATTTTGTTACCGGTTTTGATGTAGCTCTTAAAATTGTATTGGTTTGTATTATTCCATTTGATATGCTTCAACAAGCAGTTTTTCCAACAATAACAAGAAATAAAAACAAACAAGCATTAAAAAAACTAATTGCTATTAGTGCTGTTTTAGGTATTATTTTTTCAATTATAATTTTTAACTTTTCCTTCGAATTATTATCTCTTTTTGGCGGAGAAGAATTAAGGGAATATAGTAAAGTTTTAAAAGTTTTATCGCCAATTCCGCCAATAGTAGCATTAACCTTTATGCTAGGTACTTGTACTCTAGTGGCCTTTGGATATAATAAAGAGTTTAATAAATCTTTAATCATTTCATCAATTGTATATATTATTATTGTACTTGTTTTATATTTAACAAACCAATTAACGTTTTGGAATTTAGTTTACTTAAGACTTTTTTCTGATGTAATATTGATGTTATTACGTGTTTACTACGTTTACAAAAGGAAAATATTTACAACATAATGTTTGCAATCAAAAAAATCAAAAACAAAATATTAAATTATGTAATTGCATTATTGTTATTTGATGTAATAATAGTTGTAATATTTGAAAGCGTTTTCGAAAATATTTTTGCATCAATTCCTTATCATAGACTTGCAATATTAACTTTTACTTTTGTTTTTTTTCTACCTGAATTGTATTTTAGAAAAATCAATTTAAACTTAAAAAAAATTACTAACGAAGGACTTTTCATTTTTCTTTGGACTTTATTCTCAATTATAGAATTGGTATATGGGATTCTAAAAGGGAATCCAAAAATATATATTATTGCAGATTTTGTTTACATTATTTTTGGAGGATATCTTTACTTGATAGTTGCCAATAAAATGAAATTTAATTCTTTAAATGATGCAAATATTGAGAACTTTACTAAATGGATTTTAATTATAATTTACCCTTTACTTTTTTTTAGTTTCACTATTTCCGAAGTGTTTTTTATTTTGGTTTTAAGTCTTTCATATCTGTTTTTAATACAGAAAAAGTACAAGTTGTTAATCGCAACTTTAATTCCTTTTTTTATACAAATAACAAACTCTAATAGAGCATTGTTAATTTGCTTTTTAGCCCTTTTACTTTTGTTCGGAGCGTACAAATTGTCTTTATATATTAAGAAGCAAGACAGGCTATTATTAATTACATTTGTGTTGCTTTTTATTGTTTTCTTTTATGAAGAAATTTTAACGGTCCTATTTGGGTTCATTCCAAAAAACACACAACTTTATTATAGATTAAAACAACTATTAGAAGTAATAAATTCAGGAGTAGACTTCAATAACCCATATCATATTTCAATTGCCCAGCGTTTGGTAGAAGCAAAATTGGTGACTCAACTTTGGTTGTCAGATTTTTGGTCTTTTATTTTTGGTTGTGGATTAGGCGGTGTTATTGATGGCGCACTTTTTATTGATCCATCGGTTACAAAAACAGCTTTACTAGGAAGTAAATCAGTTCATAATATTCATTTATTACCTTTTGCATTAATACATAAATACGGCATGTTTGGATTAATTGTTTTTGGAATGTTACTTGTTGAGTTTTATAACTCAATAAATAACATCATTAAAAATGCAAAAGACAATCTTTTTATTTTTTGGAACTTGTTGTTTGTATTGTTATTTATTTATTCTTTACCAGCAGCTTCTTTCTTGTGGACAACACCATTGTTTTGGATTGCATTAGTAATGAAAAAAAGAATAAGATATGAATAAGGTTCTTTTAATTGGTCCGTTATCTCCACCAATTAATGGGGTAAGTGTTTGTAATGATAAAATTATTGCAAAGAAAGAAACGAGTTTTCAAGTTAAGTATATCAACACAGCAGATGCTCTTTTTAGTGAAAAACTAGGTAGTTTTTCCATTAAAAAAGTAGCAAAAACGATAAAACAATATGTTTTTATTTATAAAATAATTCCAGTAAATATAATATACATTACTATAGGACAAACTTTTTTTGGGGTGATAAAATATCTTCCGTTTTTACTTTTCTCAAAAATACTGGGAAAGAAAAGAGTAATTCATATTCATGGAAACTATTTAAAAACAGAGTTTGATAGACTTAAAGGATTTAAAAGAACACTTTTTAAATTCACAATTAAAATAGCAAATTCAGGAATTGTACTATCAGAATCTTTAAAAGATAATTTAACCCCATTTTTAAAAGAAAAACACATATACGTTTTACCAAATTTTGTTGATGAAGAAATATTTAATATTAACTATGAAGATATAAAAAACAAAGATTTTAATACATTAAAAATATTATTCCTAAGTAATTTAATGACAGAAAAAGGGATTTTAGATCTGCTTGATTCTTTAAGAGATTTAGAAAAACACAAAATTATATATGAAGCAAAAATTGCTGGAAATATAGACTTAGATATTAAAGAATTGGTGTTGAGTAAAATTAAAAACCTCAAAAATGTACATTACCTTGGAGTTGTTAGAGGAAATCAAAAAAAAGAAATATTATTAAGTGCTAACGTTTTTGTTTTCCCGACATATTACAAAATGGAAGGGCAACCTATTTCTTTGTTGGAAGCAATGGGCTTTGGAAATATTATTCTTACAACCGATCACGCTGGAATTTCAGATATTGTTACAAAAACAAATGGATATTTTGTGAAAAAGAAATCTCCAAAAGATATTTCTAATAAATTAATTACATTATCAGAAACACTTTCTGAACACAAGAAAATGTCTATAGATAATCATAAATATGTAAAAGAGCAGTTTTCAGAAAAGAAATTTTTATCTTCACTAAAGAAAATACTAATAAATTAATGTCTCAAGATTTATCAAAATTTAAATTACCCAAAAATTTTAGAGGAAGAAACGTTATAACAGTTCAGTTATGGTGGCTAGTACAAGCAACATTATTTCGATTTTCTCCTCAAGTAATGTATGGTTGGAGACGTTTTTTATTAAGGATTTTCGGAGCAAAAATTGGTAAAAAAGTGATTATAAGACCAACGGTTAAAATTACATATCCGTGGAAAATTAATATTGGAAATTATAGTTGGATTGGTGATGATGTTACCCTGTATAGTTTAGGAGAAATTGAAATTGGCCCAAATGTAGTAATATCACAAAAAGCATATTTGTGCACAGGCTCACACGATTATAAAACAGAAAACTTTTCAATTTATTCAAAAAAAATAAATATAAAAAAGGGTTGTTGGATCGCAACAGATGTTTTTATTTCTCCAGGAATTACGATTGAAGAAAATACGGTAGTTGGTTCTAGAAGTAGTGTATATACAAGTTTGCCAAAAAATAAAATTTGCATTGGTAACCCAGCGAGGCCTGTAAAAGATAGAATAATGAATTGATATGAAACCTCAAAAACTCTTTTTTTTATCAATCATATTATTTGCTTTTTTTCCAATATTGCCAAATAGAGTAAAGGGTTTACCTGTCATAATTTTCTTTTTATGCTCACTTTTTGTTTTTTTTAAGTACACAAAAATCAAGAAGTTTAACTTTAAAAAAGTTCTTTTTTTTTCTGGAATTTATATTTTTTATCTGCTAAGTCTTTTTTACACTGAGAACTTTAAATTTATTGACAAGACACTCTCAACAAGGATTTCATTACTTATAGTTCCTATTTCTTTTGGATTATTTTCAACGGTAATTGATAAGATTGATGAGCGTAAGTTTAGACTTTTTTCTAAAATCTATTTTTTTTCGACCTTACTATTTAGTTTGGTGGTTATATATAAAATAATTTCTTTGGAATATTATTCAGATAAAGTCACCATTAATGATGTTTATAATACGCTAACAAACAATTTGTTTGGTATTGAACAGCATCCAATTTATGCGTCAATTTTAATTTCTATTGCAATTTTATTAAGTGCTTTTAAACTATTGAAAGCCAATAAGTTATTTGAGAAAATATTGTTAATTCTTGGAAACATTATTATGTTGTTTACACTTTTTTTTCTATCAAGAAAAGCAGTAATATTGGCTTTAGTTTTATCTTTTGCAGTTTTTGTATTTACAAATTTTAAAAGAATAAAAATTAAAAAAACTCTAACGTTAAGCATTCTTATTTTTGTTAGTGCAATAGTTGCAACACCTGTTTTAAAAAAGAGGTTTAAGGAAGTTTTTTATTCTGTGACATATTCAAAAATTTCACCAGATAATTCTTCTAGTATTCGATTTGGAGTTTATAAATGCGTGATAGAAACGATCAAACAAAATCCAATTATTGGTTATGGAATTGGAGATGTAGACAATGCATTACAACAATGTTATGAAAAAACATCAAAAATATTAGTAGAAGGGAATTACAATTCACACAATCAATACCTTGGAATTACACTTAGTAATGGCATTTTTGGATTACTTTTTTTTATGTTATTTTTAGGCTATAATGTAAAAAAAGCAGCTCAATTTCAAGATAAACTTTTTTTAGTGGTTTCAATATTTTATATTGTCACTATGTTTTTTGAAAACATCTTAGAAAGGCAATCAGGAGTGATTATTTTTGCTTTTTTTATCTGTTTTTTCAACTTTATTAAAATTGTGAAAACCAAACGAATTGCACTTGAAGAAGAAACTGACTATAATAGGAATTAATTATTATCCAGAAGATACAGCCATTGGCTTGTACACATCTCAGCTTGCAGAATATTTTAATGACGAAAATATTGAGGTGAGTATTTTAACTGGATTTCCATATTATCCATCTTGGGAAATTAGTGAAAAATATAAAAACAAAAGTTGGTTTTATCAAGAAAACATAAACGGAATTCAAGTTTTTAGATATAAACAATACGTTCCTAAAACACCTACTTTTTTTAAGCGAATTATTCATTTGTTAGATTTTACTTTTGGTACATTTATTAATCTTTTTAAAATAAAAGAAGCAGATGTTGTTTTATGTATTGTGCCTTTTACTAGCACAATTTTTCTCGGGAAGGTCTTATCAAAATTAAAAAAAGCAAAACTTTGGGTGCATATTCAAGATTTTGAGTTTGATGCAGCTTCTGATTCTGATTTAATAGAAAAAAAAGCTAAAACATCCGTTTTTTTTAAAACGCTTTTTTGGATAGAAGAAAAATTATTGAAAACAGCAGATATTAGAAGCACAATTAGCTTATCGATGTTAAAAAAATTAGAGTCAAAAGGTTTTGATAAAAAAAATGCTTTACTACCTAATTGGGTTGATGTAGAAAAGATAAACCCTAAACAAGCCAAAACCCACAGACATCTAAATTCAAAGGCTTTTAAAATTTTATACTCTGGAAATATAGGAGAAAAACAAGATTGGAACTTTTTTCTTGAGTTTGCAAAGAGTGTTAGATTGAATCTAAACATAGAGATAATTATTATTGGTGATGGGAGTAAAAGAGCTTGGTTAGAAAAAAAAATAATTGATTTTAATAACGTTGTATTACACTCTCCAGTAGCATATAATGAGTTGTCTGATTTACTTTGTAGTGCAGATTTACATATTTTATTTCAAAAAGTTGATGTAATTGATACTGTTATGCCCTCTAAGATATTAGCAATGATGGCGAGTCAAAAACCATCACTAATAACAGGGAGTTTAAATTCAGAAGTGGCGACAATTATTGAAAAATCAAAAAGCGGGGCTTATTTTTATTCTAAAGATTTAAGTAAAGTAACAGAATTTGTAGAACGTTTAGAGAAAGACAAAGCTTTAAGAAAAGAATATGGAATAAATGCAAGAAAATATGTTTCTGAACATTTTTCTAAAGTAGAAGTTTTGAAACAATTTAAAGAAACAATAGTAAAATTAACAGCTTAACAGCTGCATTAAATGAAAGAAAAAGGCAAAAAATATTCAATTTTTATTAGACCATTAATTATCTTATTTGATATTTTAATTATAAATAGTGTTGCTTTTTTTTATTCGGATAAAGAGTATTTAAATATTACGTTTTTAACGTACACAACGGTTTTTTGGATATTAATTTCTTTGTACACAAAGTTTTACAATGTTTATAGATATACACATGTTTCCAAATTAATATCACTTATAATATCGCAAATTTTTGTTTTTGTCCTATCTTTTTTCGCATACTTCACTATTTTTAGAGAAGGTGTAATTGTTAATAGACAAATAGAAATTATTTCAACAATTATTTTGTCGATTATATTACTTAAATTCATTTCTTTCTTCTTACTAAAAAGTTATCGTTTAGTTGGGAAAAACTATAGAAATGTAATTGTAATTGGAGAGAATAATGCAGCTAAAAATATAGCGAAATTATTCAGTCAAAGGCAAGATTTAGGCTATCGTTTTTTTGGTTTTTTTTCTGACAAGAGAAACCCATCCAAAAAGTATTTAGGAACAATTCCAAAAGCATTTCAATTTGTATTAGACAGGTCAATTGATGAAATTTATTGTGAAGCATCTACAATAACCCAAAATCAATTAAATGAAATAAGAGAATTTACAAGTTTTCATAAAATTGAGTTTAGGTTAATACCAGAAAATAAAGCAATCTACAGTAAAGATTATATTTTAGAACACTATGGAACATTGCCGGTTTTAAAGCCTAAGCTGTTACCGTTTGAAAAAGTTGAAACACACATTGTTAAAAGAATATTTGATGTTCTTTTTTCATTAGTTATGTGCTTTACTATACTTTGGTGGTTATTACCAATTGTATTCATTTTAGTTAAACTAGATTCAAAAGGACCACTTTTTTTTATACAAAAACGAGATGGAATTAATGGCGAACAATTTTATTGTTATAAAATTAGGTCTATGAAAGTTAATTTGGAAGCTGATGAAAAACAGGCAACAAAAAACGATGAAAGAATTACTAAATTAGGATCATTTTTAAGAAGAACAAGTTTAGATGAATTACCTCAGTTTTTTAATGTTTTAAAAGGAGATATGAGTGTTGTTGGTCCAAGACCACACATTAACGTTCAAACAGAAAAATACATCAAAGAAATAGACAATTACTTAATAAGAAACTCTGTTAAACCAGGTATAACAGGGCTAGCCCAAATAAGTGGTTTTAGAGGAGAAGTTATCAAAAAAGCAGATATCAAAAACAGAGTAAAATTCGATATTTTTTATATTGAAAACTGGTCATTTTTTTTGGATTTAAAAATCATATTTCAAACGATATTGCAAGTTTTTAAAAATCAAGAAAAAGCGTATTAGTTTAATGAGTAGTAAGATAAAAATATCGGCCTCAATAGTTCTTTATAAAGAAGACTTAAAAGAACTCAATAAAACAATTGCTTGTTTTTTAAAAACAAAACTCTCAAAAAAGCTATATTTAATAGATAATACTCCAAGCAAACAATTTAAAAATATTTTTGAGCAACAAGAAATAGAATATATAGGTATTGGTAGAAATATTGGTTTTGGTGCAGCCCATAATATAGTTTTAGATAAAATAAAAAACCTTTCAGATTTTCACTTAATTTTAAATCCAGATGTAACATTCTTAGATGAAACTATTCCAAATTTAATTTTACAGTTAGAAGAAAATGAAAAAATTTCTATGATTGCTCCAAGGGTTTTGTTTCCAAACGGAAATCATCAATTTTCATGTAGAAGATACCCTACAATTTTAGAATTGCTGGCAAGAAGAATTCCATTTTCTAAATCGATTTTCACGAAAATAGTTGATAATGGAATTTACAAAGACAAGAACTTAGAAAAACCTTTTTTTGCAGAGTATTTAACAGGATGTTTTCAGTTATATAAAACTGTAGATTTTGTTACCCTAAAAGGTTTTGATGAGCGTTATTTTTTATATATGGAAGATGTAGATATTTGTAAAAAAATTGACACAAAAGGTAAGTTAAAATTATATTACCCTAAAGAAGAGATAAAGCATGTGCTTAAAAAAGGTTCAGAAAAAAGCATTAAACTTTTCTTTAGACACGCTTTTTCTGTGATAAAATATTTCAGGAAATGGAAATAAGGATTTGATATGCTTTCAATCTCAAAAAACAATTTTACAACGTATATTTGTATCCTAAAACAACAACACAAACATGAATATTCTTATCTTAGGTTCTGGAGGTAGAGAACATGCTTTTGCACTAAAATTAGCAGAAAGCAATAAAGTAAATCAACTTTTTGTTGCGCCAGGAAACGCAGGAACTTCTCAAATTGCAAGCAACATAAATATAAATCCAACCGATTTTAAAGCAGTGAAAAAAACTGTATTAGAGAACAAAATAAATATGATTGTTGTTGGACCAGAAGCCCCATTAGTAAATGGGGTTCACGATTTTTTCTTAGCAGATAACGAGTTGAAAAATATTCCTGTAATTGGACCCAAAAAAGACGGCGCAATGTTAGAAGGATCTAAAGATTTTTCTAAAATTTTCATGAAAAAACATAACATTCCAACTGCTCGTTACCAATCTTTTACGAAAGAAAATTTAGCAGAAGGATATGCTTTTTTAGAAACGTTAAAGGCTCCGTATGTTTTAAAAGCTGATGGATTAGCAGCCGGAAAAGGTGTATTGATTTTAGATTCTTTAAAGGAAGCAAAAGTAGAATTAGAAGAAATGGTTTCTAACCAAAAATTCGGAGAAGCTTCATCTACTGTTGTTATTGAAGAATTTTTAGACGGAATAGAATTGTCGGTTTTTGTATTAACTGATGGTAAAAGTTATAAAATTTTACCATCAGCAAAAGACTATAAACGCATTGGAGAAGGCGATAAAGGATTAAATACTGGCGGAATGGGCGCAATTTCTCCCGTTCCTTTTGCATCCCAAGATTTTTTAAATAAAGTTGAAGAACGGATTGTAATTCCTACTGTAAACGGATTGCAAAAAGACGGAATAGATTACCGAGGATTTATTTTTATTGGCTTAATGAATGTTGATGGAAATCCGCAAGTAATTGAATACAATGTGAGAATGGGAGATCCAGAAACCGAAGCTGTTTTACCAAGAATTGAATCTGATTTATTCGATTTATTTGAAGGCGTTGCCAACCAAACATTGCACGAAAAATCGTTTTCTGTAACTTCAAAAATTGCAACAACAGTAATGTTGGTTTCTGGCGGATATCCTGAAGCATACGAAAAAAATAAAGAAATTTCAGGTGTTGAAAATGTAGAAAATTCTATTGTTTTTCATGCTGGTACAACATTAGAAAACGAAAAAATTTATACAAACGGAGGAAGAGTTATGGCAATAACTTCTTTTGGAGAAACAATTGAAGAAGCGCTGAAAAAATCATATTCTTCAATTGAAAAAATATCTTTTGAAAACATGAATTTTAGAAAAGATATTGGTTTTGATTTAATCTAAAAACAAAACCTCTCTACTCTGCTCGAGAAGACAAACTTATTGCCAGGTTGAGCGCAATCAAATCCTAAAATTAACTTTATGAAAAAAATAATTGTTGCACCACTAAATTGGGGATTAGGTCATGCCACGAGATGTGTACCAATTATTCATTTTTTATTAGAAAACAACTTTGTTCCAATACTTGCTTCAGATGGAAAAGCATTGACATTTTTACAAAAAGAATTTCCAAATTTAGAAAGTTTAGAATTATCATCTTATAATATTTCTTATACTAAAAATTTAAAATTAGGATTGCTTTTTCAACTTCCAAAGATTGTAAAAGCAGCACAAAAAGAATTTAAGGTTATTGCAGATTTTATTGCTAAAAACAATGATGTTGTTGGCATCATTTCAGATAACCGTTTTGGAGTTAGAAATGCCAAAATCCCGTCGGTTTATATTACACACCAACTTACTGTTTTGTCTGGGTTTTTTACTTTTTTTTTATCAAAGATTCATCAAAAAATTATTCAAAAATTTGATGAATGTTGGGTGCCAGATTCTAAAGAAAGTTCCTTGTCAGGAAAACTTTCTAAGTCAGTTAATAAAAAATTAAATTTAAAATATATTGGTGCTTTAAGCAGGTTTAAAAAAGCAGATTTACCAATTAAAAACGCTATTTTAATTGTACTGTCTGGCATCGAATCGCAAAGAGAAAAGTTAGAAAAAAGATTGTTAAAAGTTTTTCAAAACACCACTCAAAAAGTAGTACTGGTTCAAGGTAAAATCGAAAAAAATCAAACAAAAAAACGTTTAGGAAACGTAACGATTTACAATTATTTACTTTCAAAAGAGTTAGAACAAGAAATTAATCAATCAGAAATTATTATTTGTAGATCTGGGTATTCATCTATCATGGATTTAGCAGTTTTAGAAAAGAAAGCTTTTTTTATTCCGACGACAAATCAAACAGAACAAGAATATTTGGCAATCTTTTTAGAAGCGATAAAAAGTGTACCTTTTTGTAAAGAAGAAGATTTTAATATTGATTTTTTAAAAGAAGTGAAAAATTACAATGCCCTTTTTTGCAAAGAAAATAAATTAGAGAAAGAGTTACTTTGCCTTTTCTAAAGTAAACGAAAATTCAGAACCTTCTTTAAAAGTACTTTTTACAAGAATAGTTTCATTATGAGCTTCAATAATGTGTTTTACAATTGACAAACCTAAACCAGAACCACCTTGTTCTCTAGATCTACTTTGGTCAACTCTATAAAAACGTTCAAATAAACGAGAAATATGTTCTTGTTTTACACCCTCTCCATTATCAGAGACTTTAACAATAAACTTATTTTCATTATAATCATCAATTCCAACTTTAGTAATCCCGTCAATTTTTCCATATTTAATAGAATTTACTACCAAATTAATAAGCACTTGTTCAATTTTTTCAACATCACCTATTACATAAATTGGAAATTCATAAACTCTATCAAAAACTAAAGTAATATTTCTCTTTTTGGCTTTCATTTCAAATAAATCAAAAACATTTTGAACGAGTTCTAGAATGTTAAAAGGTTGTAACTCTAATTTTAAACCTTCGGTTTCTAGTTTAGCAATCATGTCCAAATCTTTAACAACAGCAACCAATCTTTCTACTCCTTTATTTGCTCTTCCTAAGTATTTTTCTAAAATCACCTTGTCTTTTGACGCACCCTCTATTAAGGTTAGTAAATATCCTTGTACGGTAAATAATGGCGTTTTTAGTTCGTGCGCCATATTTCCTAAAAAATCTCTTCTAAAAGAATCTCTTTCGGTTAAATGTTGAATTTCTATACGTTTCCCTTCAGCAAATTTTTGTACACTTTTAGAAAGTGTTTCCATATCTGTAGTTACAGATTTTCTTTTTAAATCTTCTCTTTCTAATAGCGAAATATCGTCATAAATTTTACGAACACGCTTGTAAATAAAATACTCTACTCTGTATTGAATGATAAAAAATGAAATAAGTAAAAGTGATATAATTGCAAGTAGTAAAACCCAAATGCCAAATTCTTTATATAAAAAATAAGACAAGATATCAACAATAATAACTAGAAGTGCAATATATAAAGCCGAAATTATTGCAAAAGAATACGTTTTTTTTAGTTTCACAGAAAATAAATTTTATTTATCGTTTTCCTCTAAAACAAATTTATAGCCAACACCTTTAATGGTTTTAAAGAAGTCGTCGCCAATTTTTTCTCTTAATTTTCTAATGTGTACATCAATGGTTCTTCCGCCAACAACAACTTCGTTACCCCAAACAGAATCTAAAATAGTTTCTCGGGTAAAGACCTTTCCAGGTTTTGAAGTTAATAATGAAAAAAGTTCAAATTCTTTTTTAGGCAAGACAATTTTTTTACTGCCTTTAAAAACAACATATTTTTCTCTGTTAATTACAATGTTACCAACTTTAGTAGAAGTATCTTGTTCTTCGTTGTTCTTTAAACGCCTAAGTAAAGATTTAATTTTACTTACCAATACTTTAGGTTTAATAGGTTTGGTAATATAATCATCTGCGCCGGCATCAAAACCTGCAACTTGAGAGTAATCTTCGCCACGAGCCGTTAAAAAGGAAATTAATACGTGCTCTAATTCTTTTATTTTCCTAATTTTTTCACAAGCCTCAATTCCATCCATTTCTGGCATCATTATATCTAATAAAATTAAATGAGGAATGATTTTTTTTGCAATCTTCACTCCTTCTAAACCATTTAATGCTGTAAAAACTTGGTAGCCTTCATTTTTTAAATTGTAACCAACAATTTCTAAAATATCAGGTTCATCATCAACTAATAAAATTTTAATATCACTTTTTTTCATGATTGTGTATTGTCTTGTTTGTTCAAAAGTATGGATAAATATTGTAAATCAAAGATTCCTTAACAATGATTTAATGACTTAACAATGACTTAACCTTGTGTTAATGGAAAGGTAATTTAGGTCTAACATTGTCTTTACAAAATGACAAGACATTTGCACTTAAGTAACAGATGATATATCTAGAATAAAAAGAATGAAAAAATTAATTATAGTATTTGTGTTTTTAAGTCAATTAATTTCTGCTCAGAGCAAAGGAACTGTAAAAGGGGTTTTAACCGATGCAGAATCTAATAATGAACCTTTGCCTTTTGCAAATGTTTTTATAAAAGGAACTTCAATCGGAGGAACAACAGATTTCGATGGAAATTATTTGTTATCTGTTGATGCAGGAAACTATGTTTTAGTATTTAGCTTTGTTGGGTATAAAACCATAGAAAAACCACTTTTAATTAAAGCGGGTGAAACAATTGTTATCAACGAAAAATTAAGTGCTAAAGCAGGGGTTACTTTAGATGAAATTCAGATTAAAGGAACTATAAATAGAGCAAAACTTTCTGCAATATTATCAGATCAAAAGAAAGCGGTGGCTATTAAAACTACTATTGGAGCTCAAGAATTAGAAAATAAAGGAATTTCTGATTTGGCTACGGCAGTAACAAAAGCAACAGGAATTTCTAAGCAAGAAGGATCTAATAATATTTTTGTTAGAGGTTTAGGGGATAGATACAACTCAACTACATTAAATGGTTTGCCAATTCCATCAAACAATCCGTCTAGAAAAAATATTACTCTAGATTTATTTTCTACAGGGATTGTACAGAAAATAGATATTAATAAAATATACAATGGAACAATTTATGGAGACTTTGGAGGTGCAAATATAAATATCGTTTCTAAAGAACATGTTGGAAAACCATCTATGGAAATTGGAATTGGTTCTGGAACAAACTCTAATCTTTCAGGTAATTTTTACCTACAAGATGGGCCTAATTTTTCAGGTTTTTATACTATTAATTATCCCACAAATGCTTTAACCGGATATAACTTTACAACAAGTTGGGACAATGTTTCTAAAACGCCTATTGCAACAAACATATCTATAAAAGGAGGAAAAAAATATCAAATAGGAAATGAAGGGAGTTTTAATTTGTTTGCAACGGCATCATTTTCTAGTGAGTATAAATTTAAAGAAGGAATTAGCAGAGGAAGTGTAAATGCTCAAGGCTTGGCATTTACAGATTACACTTTTAAAGCGTATGATTATAATACCAATACTACAGCGATGCTAAATGCTGCGTATAAAGTAAACGCAAAAAATAAATATAAATTTAGTTCTTTATTTATCAATTCTACGAGTCAAAGTTTAGATGAATATAGTGGTGTAATTAATGTTTTTGACAACGCAAGTAATGGCGGAGGTTTTGTAAAAAGAGCGACTTTTGATAAAACAGCATTGTTTGTAAATCAGTTTTTAGGAAACCATAAAATTGGAGATAAAATTACTCTTGATTGGGGAGTTTCATACAATCATGTTAACAATGTAATTCCTGACCGAAGACAAAACATGTTGGTTCCTAAAGACAATAACAATCCTACTGGTGTAAAAGTGATTTCTGATTTAACTTCTTCTGATAATAATCGTTTTTTCCAAGAATTGTTAGAAGACGAAGTTTCTGCAAATTTCTCTACCTCCTATCTTTTTGCTAAAGATAAAGGAGATGAATTCAAAGGAAAATTTACAGTAGGTTACAGCGGAAGATTTAAAAAAGTAGATTTTAAAGCAACTCAATTTAATTTCAGAATCAACCGATATGCAGCCCAACCAATTGTTAACCCATTAAATATAAATGCATATTTTAATCAAACTAATATAACAAGAAATCTTTTTAAGATTGAAACATTTAGAGGCGATGCTTCAACAGCAAACGCTTTAGACCCACAAACTTATTTTGGAAATCAATTTATAAATGGTGGTTTTGCAGAAGCGCAATATAAATTAACGACTAAGTTTACCGCAGTTTTTGGGCTAAGGTTTGAGCATATATATCAGGGTATTAGCTGGAAAACTTCCTTAGACCCTAGCGGAAATAAAGATGCTTTCGCAAAGTTTGAATTTTTACCAAACGCAACTTTTAAATATGTAGTAAACGAAAAAAACAATTTAAAATTTGCAGCAAGTAAATCATACACATTACCACAATATAAAGAAAGAGCTCCTTTTCAATTCGAAGAAGTAACTCAAATTAAATTCGGAAATCCAGATTTAAATTTATCAACAAATTATAATGCAGACTTAAGATGGGAGTATTTTCCAAAAAGAGAAGAAGTTATTTCTATAACAGGTTTTGGAAAAATTATTCAAAATCCAATTAACGAGGTAATTGTTGCTTCTGCAACAAACGATATTTCTTATGTAAATACAGGAAAACAAGCAACTGTTTTTGGAGCAGAATTTGAATTAAGAAAAAATATTTTTTCTGGAGAAATAGAAAAAGGAGATAACATTTTAAAAAGTAAATTATCAGCAGGATTTAATGCATCTTATATGTATTCAAATCAAGATTTTGACAGGTTTAAAGTAATTAATGAAACCAAATTAAACGTAAACTTTACAAACAAAGAAGGAAGATTAACAGGTGCATCTGACTTAATTTTAAATGCAGATATAACCTACCAAAAAGAGTTTTCTAACAAAGCCAATTTATTAGCAACCATAAGTTATAATTATTTTTCTGACAGAGTATATGCAATTGGTTCTGCTGGAAAAGGAGATCTTATCGATAAAGGAATTGGAAGCTTAGACATTATTTTAAAATCAGAACTTTCTAAAAAAATAAAACTAGGATTTTCTTTAAAAAATTTGTTAAATCCATCTATTAAAAGAGTACAAGAAATTCAAAATGTAGAGGTACTTTCTTTTAAAAACGGAATAAAAGGAAGTTTATCACTTACTTATAAATTAGATTAAAAAAGCACTTAACATAAGCATAACAAAAAAAGAAAACACTTAACAGTCTTTTAAACTTTAGATAAAGCACATATTAAACCCAGTTTATTTCTTTGTAAGGGAAAATAAAACTAAAACACAAAATGAAAAAAACTTTTTTATCGATTTTAGCAATTGCAGCAATTGCTTTTTCAAACTGTACAACTTCTAGTATTGAACCAACAATGGGTTTTCAAGTAGATCCAACAAACTTTAAAGGGACAATAACACAGGGAACTGTTTCTTTAGATGCAAGCGTAGAATACAATTTAACAGGTGCGTTGATAATTGAAAACAGCGCAAAATTAATAATTCCAGCTGGAACTGTTATTAAAGCTTCTGGTGGAACAAGCGCCTACATTGCAGTAGCACAAGGAGGTAAGATTTATGTTGATGGAACTGCAACAAATCCAGTTGTAATGACATCTTCTAAAGCCAACCCAGCTGCTGGTGACTGGGGAGGATTTGTAATCTGTGGAAAAGCGCCAACAAACAAAGGAATAACAGCAACAGCAGAGGTTTCTGATTTAACCTATGGAGGAACAGTTTCAAACGACAGTTCTGGTTCAATAAGATATTTAAGAGTAGAATATACCGGAGCAACGTATAACGCTTCTAAAGAATTTAATGGAGTTTCTTTATTTGCTGTTGGCTCTGGAACAACTTTCGAATATGTTCAATCATATAATGGAGGTGATGATGGTCTTGAGTTTTTTGGAGGATCAGTAAATGCAAAATATATTGTTTCAGTGAATTCTGGGGATGACTCAGTTGATTTTGCTGATGGGTTTACAGGGTCAATAGAAAATGTTTACATAAAAGGTGTAAATAAAGCTGGATTTGAAGGGTCAAACAATGGAGATGATGGAAATGCAACCCCAGTTACAACAACTACAATAAAGAATGCTACAATTATTCGAGGTGGTTTACCAGCTGCAGAAGGGACTATATACTATAAAGAAGGAGGAGGTAAGATTACGTATCAAAATCTATATGTAGATGGATTAAGCTTAGGGGTTAAAATAAAAAGCACAGATACAGCTGTAAATACAAGAATAAAAGCAGGAGATTTAATTGTAAACCCAATACAGTTTGTGAATAAGCCAACAGGTTTTGATTATGGCGTACCAAGTGTTATTACTGAATTAAATAATACAGGTGCAGGTTCTGGAGCTGCAGTACCATCTTGGGCAGCTGGTTGGACAGTTGGATTGTAAAATATTTTGAATTAATTAGAGTAAAAAAGCAGGCAGAAGCCTGCTTTTTTACTTAAAATCAGTAGGTTACATTTTAAAAACTTCACTGTAACGAAGATAATAAAGAATTATTTTATATCTTTAGAAATTCTCACACATTAAAACTTTTATACATGAAAAAAAATTACTTTTTAACGTTATTAATGGTACTCTGTGTAAGTGCTATTTCTTTTGGACAAGACTTATTAATTACAGGCGCTATAGATGGACCATTACCAGGAGGGTTTCCAAAAGGGATTGAGTTATACGCTGTAAATGCTATACCAGATTTAAGTATTTATGGTGTTGAAAGCACCACGAATGGTGCTGCTGCAGGTGGAGTAGAATATACTTTTCCAGCTGGTGCAATTGCGGCAGGAACATTTATTTATTTAGCTAACACTGGAGCTTCAGCGGGCTTTACTCAATACTTGGGAGTTACCCCTCAATATGAAGACGGGGTTGCTAGTATTAATGGAGACGATACAGTTATATTATATAAAAATGGAGCTATTGAAGACTTACTTGGAAGAGTGGGAGAAGATGGTAGTGGCAAAGATTGGGATTATTTAGATGGTTGGGCTTCAAGAAAGGACGGCAAAGGGCCTAATGTAACTTTTGATGCTGCTGAATGGAGTTTTAGTGGCGCAAATGCATTAGATGGTTGTGATAAATCAGACGATAGTGGTACGAATGCGGAATGTAGTTCAGTTTTCCCAGTTGGAACTTACAGTCCAACTGTATCAACAACACCAACAATAACAGTAACTGGCTCAACTACAAGTTTTAATTATTTTGAAGGTAATGGGCCTTCGGCAGAACAATCAGTTACGGTTTCAGGAGCAAATTTAACTGTAGATATTAATATAGCAGCACCAACAAACTTTGAAGTTTCCTTAACATCAGGAAGTGGATTTGGAAGTTCTGCAACAATTACGCAATCTGGAGGGGCAGCATCTGCAACTCTTTATATGAGATTAGCTGCTGGGCTAACTTCTAATACTTATACTGGAGATATTACAGCTTCTTCAACTGGAGCTACTGATAATACAGGGTCACTTACAGGAACTGTAAGTCCTGCAGATCCACAATTTTCTTATACAGCATTTTTAAATGATTTTAATTATATTATTAGTGATGCAGTTCCGTCGGCAGAACAAGCATTTACTGTTGCGGGGTTATTTTTAACTGCTGACTTAGTGGTAACGGCACCAACAAGTTTTGAAGTTTCTTTAACTTCTGGTTCAGGTTTTGCTGCTTCTGTGAATATTACTCCTAGTTCGGGGACTGTTACAGAAACTACAATTTACACTCGTTTAAAAGTTGGTTTAACAGCAGGTAGTTATACGGGAGATATTACGATTTCTTCAACTGGTGTTGTAGATAAAACTATTTCTGTAAAAGGAAATGCTTATGGTGCACCAACAAATAGTATGATAATTACTGGAGTTTATGACGGTACTTTGTCGGGAGGAACTCCAAAGGGTGTTGAAATTTATGTTTTAAATGATATCGCTGATTTAACGTTATTTGGTGTTAGTTCTGTAGGTAATGGTGGTGGTTCTACTGCTGGAAATGTAGAATTTCCTTTTCCTGCTGGTTCTGTAACTGCTGGAACCTTTATATATGTAGCAACTGAATCTACTAATTTCAATACATTCTTTGATATGGCTCCAACACATACATCAGGATCAATGAGTATTAATGGAGATGATTCTATTGAGTTATATGAAAGTGGACAAATAATAGATGTCTTTGGAGATGTAAATAAAGACGGTTCAGGAGAAGCTTGGGAATATTTAGACGGTTGGGCTTATAGAAAACCTAATTCAAGCCCAGAAGGAACAACTTTTACTCTTGCAAATTGGACTTTTAGTGGAGTTGATGGGTTAGAAGGCGGCACAAATAATAAAACAGCTACAACTCCTTTCCCAATAGGAACTTATAAAAGGAACACAGCTTCTGTTGGAGAAAATACTATTGAAGGTTTTGCGGCATATCCAAATCCAGTAAATAACGGAATGTTAACAATTAGATCTTCTAATAGTGGTGAGAAGAATATTACCATTTATAATGTACTTGGGAAACGAGTTTTTCAACAAAAATTTTCTAGTGCAACAAAACAATTAAATGTTTCTAACATAAGTTCTGGTATTTATATTATGAAAGTTATTGAAGGAGATAAAGTTGCAACCAAGAAATTGGTAATAAAGTAAAATAATAGTTACATATTGCTTTTTAGAGAGAGCTTCGATATTTCGGAGCTCTCTCGTTTTTTTGTATATTCACTAAAAAAAAGCCATGAATTTACATTTAAAATTAGAAAACGTCTTGTTTCTAGATATAGAAACAGTACCTCAAGAAGCATCATGGAATGCAGTTTCTGAAAACACAAAACAACTTTTTGACCAAAAAACAAAGTACCAACGTAAAGAAGAATTTACTACTGAAGAATTTTACGAACGAGCTGGAATTTGGGCAGAATTCGGTAAAATTATATGTATTTCCGTGGGTTATTTTGTAATTCAAAAGAACGAAAAACAAATGCGTATAAAATCGTTTTTCGATGACGATGAAAAAGAGCTATTGGTTGACTTTAAAAAGCTTTTAGACACACATTTTAACAAAAATGAACAGGTTTTGTGTGCACATAATGGAAAAGAATTCGACTTTCCATACATTGCAAGAAGAATGATAATTCATAGAATTGAATTGCCAAAAAAACTCAATCTATTTGGTAAGAAACCATGGGAAATCCCACATTTAGATACAATGGAATTATGGAAGTTTGGAGATTATAAACATTATTCTTCCTTAAAATTATTAACATCTATTTTAGGAATTCCATCACCAAAAGATGACATTGACGGAAGCGAAGTTGCAAATGTGTATTACAAAGAAAAAAACTTAGACAGAATTGTAACCTATTGCGAAAAAGACACGATTGCTGTTGCTCAATTAGTCTTACGTTTTAACAATGAAGAATTGCTCGAAGAGTTTCAAATTGTAAGAGCTTAATTAGCCTTCTAATTTCATAGAAAGCTCTAACCAACGTTCTTCTTTTTGCCCTAAATCAGAAATTATTTGTTGTAATTCTTGTGATTTTTCGTTGATATCTTCGGATGAAATTTCGTTGTTTGCAAACAGGTGTTCAATTTTATTTTTCTTCTTTTCTAACTTAACAATATCGGTTTCTAGCAAACCAAATTCTCTATTTTCATTAAAACTTAATTTTCCTTTAGTTTTAGATGTTGTTTTTACAACTTCTTTTTTTGATGAAGGGGTATTCGGTTTTTCTTCTTTAGGTTTAGAATCTTCATAGGCTCTAAAATCTGAATAATTTCCAGGAAAATTTTCAATAATTCCCTCTCCTCTAAACACAAAAAGTGAATCCATTATTTTATCCATAAAATACCTGTCGTGAGAAACTACCAATAAGTTTCCAGGGAAATCTAATAAGAAATTCTCTAACACATTTAAGGTTACAACATCTAAATCGTTTGTTGGTTCATCTAAAATTAAGAAATTAGGATTCTGAATTAAAACAGCACATAAATACAAGCGTTTTTGTTCTCCACCGCTTAATTTTTCTACAAAATCGTGTTGCTTTTTTCTATCGAATAAAAAGCGTTCTAATAACTGACCAGCTGTAATTTTGCGGCCTTTGGTTAACGGAATAAACTCGCCAAATTCTCTAATAACTTCAATTACTTTTTGCCCTTCTTTTATAACGATTCCGCTTTGTGTATAATACCCAAATTTTACGGTTTCTCCCAACACAACTTTACCGCCATCAACAGGAATTTTTTGTGTAATTATATTTAAGAACGTCGATTTTCCTGTACCGTTTTTACCAATAATTCCGATGCGTTCTCCACGTTTAAAAACATATTCAAAACCATCTAAAATCAGTTTATCGTCAAAAGATTTTTTAATTTTATGAAGTTCTAGAATTTTACTTCCTAAACGTTCCATATTAATTTCTAATTGCACTTGATGATCTTGTCTTCTTTTGTGTGCTTTTTCTTTGATTTCGTAAAAATCATCAATTCTAGATTTCGATTTTGTAGTACGTGCTTTTGGCTGACGACGCATCCAATCTAGTTCTTTATTGTAGAGGTTTTTTGCTTTTTCTACCGTAGTTTGTTCTAAGGCAATTCGCTCTTCTTTTTTCTCTAAATAATACGAATAATTGCCTTTATATCGGTATAATTTTCCGTGATCTAATTCTACAATTTCGTTACAAACACGTTCTAAAAAATAACGATCGTGCGTTACCATAAACAGCGTTATTTTTTCTTTAGCAAAGTAACTTTCTAGCCATTCAATCATTTCTAAATCTAAGTGATTTGTTGGTTCGTCTAAAATTAATAAATCGGGTTTATTAATTAAAACAGTTGCTAAAGCCAAGCGTTTTTTTTGTCCACCAGAAAGATTAGAAACTTTTTGATGTAAATCATCAAACTTTAATTTTGATAAAATTTGTTTGTATTGCGTATCAAAATCCCAAGCATTATGTTGCTCCATCAATTCAAAAGTTTTTTGATATGCTTCTGCATTTTCTGGATTTTCTAACGCTTTATTGTATTGTTCAATTACTTCCAACGTTTTATTTTCTGAAGAAAAAACAACTTCTTTAATGGTAAGCTTTGGATCTAACTCATCGTTCTGTGCTAAATACGAAATCTGAATTCCTTTTCTGCTAATTACTTGTCCTGTATCAGGAACATCTAAACCCGCAATAATATTTAAAATGGATGTTTTTCCACTTCCATTTTTGGCAACAAAGGCAACTTTTTGATCTTTGCTTATTCCAAAAGAAATATCTTCAAAAAGGATTCTTTCGCCGTAAGATTTAGAGATATTTTCTACTGATAAGTAATTCACTATAATTTTTTTACAAAGAACCTAAAAACTAATCAAACTATAAGAGGTTTTAGGTAATTTATCTTTTAAGAAATATTATAAATACTATCTTGCACTGTTATTTGTTGTTATTTTAATGAAATTAAGCATTACTTCTTTTTTTTTACTTATTTTTTTATGGAATCCATTTGCTGGATTTTCACAAGATAGTATCCCTATTTCACCAAATTTAAAAGAGGAGAATTTTTTACAATTTCAAGATCATTTTTTTAAAGCATTAGCACAAAAATCTATTTATAATTATAGAGTTGCCATAGAAAATCTAGAAAAATGTAACGAGTTAAAACCAAATGATGTTTCGGTTTTATTTGAGCTTTCTAAGAATTATTTAATGATGAAACGATTTTTAGAAGCAGAACAATATGCAACACAAGCTTTAAAAATTGAAGCTGATAATTATTGGGTTTTAGAACATTTAGGAAGAATTTATTTAGCTTCTAGCAATATTAAAAGTGCGATTGTAATTCAAGAAAAAGTGGTAAAAATAAATCCGAAGGAACGAGAAAAATTGGTGTATTTGTACTTTCAAAATAATCAATTAGAAAAAGCAAAATCGGTTTTGGCTGCTTTAGAAAAAGAAAATCAGTTGACACCAAATTTGATTCAATTTAGAAAGCAATTTTTTAAAAAAGTGGTTCAAAAAACAGCTATTAAAAGCGAAAATTTTCAAGATTTAATCGCCAAATTTGAATCTGATAAAAGCTTTGAAACGCTTCGTAAAATAGTAACTTTACCAACAATTACGAATAAGCAGTTGCTTTTTTACAGCAACAAAGGGTTAGAATTTTTTCCGGCGCAAGCATTTGTATATTTAATGAATGCTAAGGCACTAAACCAGAACAATAATTACAAAAAAGCAATAGAACAATTATCAAATGGAATTGATTTTGTAATTGATGATAAAAACTTAGAAGCCGATTTTTATGAAGAATTAGCCATAAGTTATGGTAAATTAGGCAACGAAAAGGAAGCAATAAAAAACAAAAATAAAGCGTTAGCATTACGTAAAAAATAAGAATAGAAATGAAATTTTTTAAAGTTTTATTAATTTTAATGTTAGCAGTTACTTCTTGTAAATCTAGCAAAACAACTGTTGGAAGTTCTGTTACAATAAAATCAATTACTGCAAGAAAAGTTTCTAAAAAACATCTTCAAAACGAGTTTGATAAAAATACTGTAGAAGCGAAACTTAAAGTTGCATATCAAGACAAAAACAACAATCAAAAATTAAGTGTAAAATTACGAATAGAAAAAGACAAAGTTATTTGGTTAAATGCTACATATATTGGCATTATTGTAGCAAGAGTTAAAATAACACCTAGTTCTGTTAGTTATTACGAAAAACTAAATAAAACGTATTTTAAAGGCAATTTTGAGTTGCTTAAAAACATCTTAGGAGCAGATATAAATTTTATACAATTACAAAACTTATTTTTAGGTCAAGCAATTTTTGATTTAAATGCTCAAAAATATAAAGAAGTTGTAGATAATAATGCTCATTTATTAATGCCAGTAGAACAAAAAGCATTATTTGATATTTTATTTTGGATCAATCCAATTCATTTTAAACTAGACAAACAAGAACTTCATCATTCACTTAAAAATCAAACATTAAAAGTTGCCTATACCAGATACTCAAAAATTGATGGAGAAATTTTTCCGAAGAACATCGAAATTAGAGCAACTGGAAATGATACATTTACAAATATTGATATAGAATTTAGATCGGTTATTTTTGATAAAGTATTTTTAACCCCATTTAAAGTTCCTAGCGGATATAAACAAGTTGTTTTTTAATGAAAGCTTTTAAACTTTTTTTCTGTGTTTTTCTGATCGCATTATTTTCAAATATTGCTGTATCTCAGGCGCAGACAAGAAAACAGTTAGAAGAAAAAAGGCAAAAATTAAAGCAAGAAATTTCTAAAGTAAACAAGTTGTTGTTTACCGAACAAACAAAAGAAAAAAATGCGTTAGATGCTTTAGAAGATCTGAATCAGAAGATTGTAACAAGAGGATCATATATAGAATCTATCAATAAAGAAGCTGCATTTTTATCATCAGAAATAAAAGAAAACGAAAATAAAATTACCAAATTAAACAAGCAACTAACTGCTTTAAAGAAAGATTATGCCGATATGATTTTTAAATCGTATAAAAGCAACTCTAAACAAAGTCAGTTGTTGTTTTTAATGTCTTCTCAGAGTTTTCAGCAAGCATATAAACGCGTGCAGTACATGAAACAATATACGCAGTTTAGAAAAAAACAAGGACAAGAAATTGTTTTGCAAACAGATATCATCAAAAAACTAAACGATTCATTGTTGTTTAAAAAGCAAGAAAAAGACACGTTGATAAAAGTAGAAACTGAAGAGAAAGAAAAAATTGAAATAGATAAAAAAAATAAAACAAAGCTTGTTTCTCAAATCAAAAAGAAAGAAAAGCAGTATATCAAAGAAATAAAAGCGAAGCAAAAAGAAGATCGTAAAATTGCTGCTCAGATAGACAAGATTATTAAAGACGCGATTGCAAAATCGAATGTAACAAAAGGAAACAAAAAATCAACCAGATTTGCGCTAACGCCAGAAGCAAAAGCATTGGCAAAAAATTTTGAAAGCAATAAAGGAAAACTTCCTTGGCCTGTAAAAAGTGGTTTGGTTGTCAGAAAATTCGGGAAACAAAAGCATCCAACACTTGGAGGAATTACAATTACAAGTTCTGGTTTGCATATTGCAACAGAAAAAAGAGCGACAGCGCAAAGTGTTTTTAACGGAAAAGTTTTGGCAATCCAAGTTTTATCTGGCGGAAGAAAGGCCGTTTTAATTCAGCACGGAAATTATATTACCACGTATAATAATTTAGAAACCTTAGCCGTAGATAAAGGCGATAATGTTGTTACTGGACAAGTTTTAGGGAAAATATTTACCAATAAAGTTACTGGAAAAACCACGTTAATATTTGTGTTACACAAAGAAACGCAACGACAAAACCCTTCTAATTGGTTGCTAAAAAAGTAGTTTATTTAAACAAGGCTTTTAATTCAGTAGCATTGTTTGGTTCCAATTTTCCTGATAAAATTAAACTCAATTGTTTTCTTCGTAAAGCGCCATTAAAACGTTCTTTTTCTAATGCTGTTTCTGGTGTAATTTGCGGAACAGGAACTGGGCTTCCGGTTTCATCAACAGCTACAAACGTATAAATTCCTTCATTTACGCGCGCTCTTTCTCCAGATTCTCTATCTTCAATCCAAACATCAACATACACTTCCATAGAAGATTTAAAAGCACGAGAAACTTTTGCTTCTACTGTAACAACACTTCCAACAGGAACCGCTTTTGTAAATGCAACATGATTTACAGATGCCGTTACAACAATTCTTCTAGAATGACGACGAGCAGCAATACTACAAGATCTATCCATTCTAGCAAGGATTTCTCCACCAAATAAATTATTTAAAGGATTTGTTTCACCTGGTAAAACCATATCTGTTAAAACAGTTAATGATTCTTTTGGAGTTTTTGAATGCATTAGAAATAGGATTTTAAATTATCCGCAAAGATAAGTAATAAGAGATGAATCTTATTGCGATATTTGTATTAAAAAAAGAGGTTTAGTGTAATTTCTTTATTAACATCCAAGCATCTTCAGAATAAATATCTCTGATTTTTTCTAGATTTTTATATGCTTCTGCTCTAGTTTTAAAACTAGAATACGTTACTTGCGTTAAACCCCATTTATTTTTTCCGATAATTTCTGCTTTAAAACCTTTTGATTTTAATTGACGTAATTTTTTTTCTGCATTTTCAGGAAATTTAAAAGCACCAGCAATAATATGAAAGTTTTTAGGTGTTTCTTTTGCAACATTTAATTGAATTGTAGGCAACGGATCTCCAATAACAAAAGTTGCAGATTGAATTTTTTTCTCAACATTTAATTGTTGTTTTGCGTACTGTTCTTTTAATTGATTTGTTTGAACACTATACCAACCTATTGCACCAACCGTTAAAAAGATTGCAGCTACAGCAGCATATTTTATAAAACTAGACGACGATTTTTTAGCAACAACAGGCGTTAATTTTGTCGCTTGTTGTTGATATTCTAAACGTTTTACCGCAGGAGAACTTAATACGCTCATTCCAAAAGTTTCTATCAAATAATTTGATTCAGAATTTGGTTCAAATATTAGTTGATTTTCTTTGTTTAAAGACAAACTACCAACTTTATCAATAACAACAGCTTCCGTTTTTAATTGAGAATTCCAAGTTTGTACAACTTCATTAATTTTTTCTGATGCTTTTTCAAAAGAAATATTTTCTGATGAAGCAATATAATTTGCTAACAAACCATCATTATTTTTTAAATGCGAATTAAACGTAATTTGCTTTGTTGGCGGATAAAATGTATGTGAAAAATGATTTACTTTTGCCGAAATGGCGTTGGTTACAAATCCTCCAAAATTAGGAATAATTACGCAATCGTATCTGTATAATAAATCGTTGATGTAGCTAGCTAAAGTCATAGAAACAAAGTTAGTATTTTTTTGTAAAAAAAACGAATGCAATTAGAAACTTATCAACAAAAATTTATTGTATATTGACTATCAAATTATTGCGATTTGAAAAAAGAAAAATTACGTGCCATTTTGCGTTTGCAAAAAACAAAAGCTGTGGGCGATATTTTAGCAAAAAAGCTAATTATTGCCACTGGTGATGTTCGTCAGATTTTTAAAGAGAAGCCAGCTACTTTATTAAAAATCAACGGAATTGGAACACATGTTGTCAATCAATTATTTGACAATCAATACAAAAATTTAGCAGAAAAAGAGGTCGAATATATTCAGCAGAATAATATTGCAACTTCGTATTTTTTAGATGATGATTATCCAAAAAATCTCCAACAATGCATTGATGCGCCTATTTTATTTTTTAAAGACGGTAATATAAATTTAGAAAACGAACGCATCATTAGCATTGTTGGTACAAGAAATATGACGTCTTACGGACGTGATTTTTGTAAAGAATTAATCAAGGATTTAAACACATACAATCCAATTATTGTAAGTGGTTTTGCATACGGAGTTGATATTTGTGCGCATAAAGAAGCGATAAAAAACAAACTACAAACCATTGCCGTTTTAGCACATGGATTTGAACAAATTTACCCAAAAACACATAAAAAGTACATCAATCAAGTGAATGAAAATGGCGGATTTATCACAGAATTTTGGCATGATGAAGATCCGTTAAGAGAACATTTTTTACAACGAAATAGAATTGTAGCGGGAATTTCTCAAGCAACAATTATCATAGAATCCGCAGAAAAAGGGGGCTCTTTGGTTACTGCCGATATTGCAAATTCGTACAGTAGAGATGTGTTTGCAGTTTCTGGAAGAACAACAGATCTATATAGTAAAGGTTGTAATGAATTGATAAAAAACCACAAAGCGGCGTTGTTAACTTCTGTAGAAGATGTTGCAAAAATGTTGAATTGGGATCTTGATTCAAAACAGAAAAAATCAAAAACTATACAAAAACAATTATTTGTTGAGCTGAATACGAACGAACAAAAAGTGTACAATTATTTGCTTAAAAACGGCAAACAACTCTTAGATATTATTGCCATAGAATGTAATCTTCCAGTTTACAAATTAGCACCTTTATTGTTACAATTAGAAATGAAAGGCGTTGTGCAACCTTTGCCAGGAAAATTGTTTGAGGTTGTTTGATTTATCCCTCTCGAGAAATCGAGAATCTAGACAAGTTTTGGTTTAAGAGCACCTTAGTATTTACAATTGATTTATAATTAAGTTGAAAAAAATAGCCTTTTGTCATTCCCTTGAAAAAGGGAATCCATAGAAAATAAATAAATGAAAACAATACATCAATATTATGTTTACATTTTAGCAAGTAAGATCAGAGGCACTTTGTATATTGGAATGACAAATGATTTACAAAGAAGAGTTTATGAGCATAAAACAGGAATAATAAAAGGATTTACTCAAAAATATGGTGTAAATAAGTTGATGTGTTTTGAAACGTTTCAATATGTAAATGATGCAATTGATAGAGAAAAACAATAAAAAAAATGGAACCGTCAATGGAAAATTGATTTGTTTGAAAAGGAAAATAAAAAATGGAATGATTTAGCTTCTGATTGGTATGATGATATTTTAAAAGATTAGTATGGATTCCCAATCAAGTTGGGAATGACAAAACGTTGTTATTTACTGTGAAGATTCTCCTCAACTTGTTTGAAGTGTAGTTTTTATCCCTATTTTTGATAAAAATCATACAAAATGGCATCCGAAGAAAAATTAATGTCGCAAAAAAAACCTGCTTTCCCAGTCAATCAGTTATTAAATGACTACTTGATTGAGAATAGTAGAAATATAAAAATTCCAATTTTTTATGATGACTTACTTCGCTTTCAAGGTTCTGTAGTTGTATATGATAAAAATGAAGAAGATACACTTTGGGTACGAACATATTATTCTGAATTTGAGCGACAAGAAATTGATTTAAGTTTAAAAAAAGTCTATACAATCTTGCATTCTAACGGAAATGAAGAAACCATTAAATACTTAAATATTGATGCTGTTGATTATTGTACGTTTGGAAACTCGAAACCTTTTCGTGTAAAAGTTCGAAATATTTTAAACGATAATTACACGTATTTTTATGTAAAAAAAACAGATGCCTCTCGTGTGTATGGATTAGAATTAGAACATATTTTATCACCTTATAATTTAAATTTTTTGGTGTACAAAGACACGCTAATTGAAGAACATATAGCTGGAATTCCTGGAGACGATTTTATCAAAGATTTTTTACCAAAATGTACAGAATCAGAAAAATCGCAAATTGCAAAAGAGTTTGTAAAGTTCAACGAACGTTGTATGATTCGGCTTTTAGGAGACATGCGTTCTTATAATTATGTGATTGTGCCAACGCACGATTTTGATCATATTGTGTATAAAATTAGAGCCATAGATTTTGATCAGCAAAGCTTTGAAGGAAAGTTTAAAGTCTATTATCCACAGTTTTTTAAAGAAAATAATAAAATGGTTTCTTTGGTGAGTGAAAAACTCCAAGATTCTTCTATTGAGCAATATAAAATAGAAGAACGATCTATCGTTGCAAAAAGAATTTTAAGTTCAGAGAATAGAATCAATCAGTTGATAAATGCCATGAAGCACGACACCATTTCTACTGATAAAAATGTAACGCTGTTAAAAAATCAAATTTTTGATTTTACGTTGGATGTAAACTTTAAGAAAAGCAAAAATATGGGAGAAATTATTGAAACGGCTTTAGAGTTTGTAAAAAGAAATTATCAAGATGAAAATCCTAAATAAAATATTACTTTTTAGACCGAACACTCTCAATAACAACGGTAGACAAAATCAATAAGCCTCCAAAGAAAGTGTTTAAAGTTGGAATTTCATGTAAGAAAATAAACGCTAAAAGAATTCCAAATATGGGTTGAATACTGCTAATAATACTTGCTGTAGAAACTGAAAAATAATTCAATTTTTTCACCATCATTGTATGTCCGATTGCTGTTGTTAATAATGCCAATAATATTACATAAGGATATTGTGTTTCAATTCCAGAGGTATCAAAAAAGAACAACAATGGAGCTAATAAAATAGTAATAAAAAGGACTTGATAAAACATCAACATGGTTCCGTTATAATAAGCAACATGTCGTTTTAAAATTAAGATTCGCAACGAATAACACACCGCAGAAATTACACCTAAAATAATTCCTTGAACATGATTGCTTTCTAAATCAAATTCTGGAGCTAAAATGTAAATTCCGAGCAATACAACCAATCCCAAAACAATATGAATTGGATTGAATTTTGTTTTGATAAACAACGGTTCTAACAAAGCTGTAATCACTGGAAATGTATATAAAGACAACATTCCTAGAGCAACATTTGAGAGTTTTAAAGCGTAGAAATACGTAGTCCAATGTGCTGCCATAAAAATGGCTCCAAGTGTAAATGTGAAGAAATCTTTTTTAGAATGAATTTCAAGATTTATTTTTTTAAATCGACAATACGCATACAAGAAAAGTACAGCTAAAGAAGAACGCCACCAAACCATAATTGAAGGTGGCATTTCTATATATTTTCCTAAAACCCCAGAAGTACTTATAAATAAAGTAGCGAGTAAAAGTTCTGAAATGTGTTTTAGATATTCGTTTTTCAAATTACACCGCTTTTAAAACAGACAATGCTTTTGAAACAGTATCTATATGAATAAAAGTAATTAATAAGCGCAAACCATTTTTGGTTTGTTTCTCTTTCATCACACAACTTTTAGAGTTTTGCTGAACATATTTTAACATGTTTGTGAAATCTTCTGTTTGATAAAAAGGACTTTGTTGATTAGAAACATAATAGCCAATCATACGTTTTTTCTTCAGGATGATTTTTTCTAACCCAAGTTTTTTTGCCAACCATTTGATGCGAACACTGTCTAATAAATCTACTACTTGAACAGGGATTTCTCCAAACCGATCAGTGATTTCTGTTTCAAAATTCACCAATTCTTCTTCTGTTTTTAAGTCGCCCAATTTGTTGTATAAATTCAAACGTTCTGTAATTGAGTTTACATAATCATCTGGAAATAAAATCTCGAAATCAGTATCAATGGTTACCTCTTTTACAAACTCTTTTGGTTTCAGTTCATCTGCCGGATATAATTCTTTAAACTCGTTTTCTTTCAATTCTTCAATCGCTTCAGACAGAATTTTTTGATAAGTGTCAAATCCAATATCATTAATAAATCCACTCTGTTCTCCACCCAATAAATCTCCAGCTCCACGAATTTCTAAATCTTTCATGGCGATATTAATTCCGCTTCCCAAATCAGAAAACAACTCCAACGCAGATATTCGTTTTCTGGCATCATCTGTCATCATATGATAAGGCGGCGTGATAAAATAACAGAATGCTTTTTTGTTTGATCGACCAACACGTCCACGCATTTGATGTAAATCAGACAGCCCAAAATTATTGGCATTATTCACAAAAATGGTGTTGGCATTTGGAACATCCAATCCACTTTCTACAATGGTTGTAGAAACCAGTACATCAAATTCATTATTCATAAACCGAAGCATTAAATCTTCCAACTTTTTTCCTTCCATTTGCCCGTGTCCAATTCCGATTTTTGCAGAAGGAATTAAACGCTGTAATAAACCTGCAACTTCTTTGATATTTTCGATTCTATTATGAATAAAAAACACTTGTCCGCCTCTAGAAATCTCATACGAAACAGCATCTCTAATGGTTTCTTCAGAAAAGCGAATGACATTGGTTTCTATTGGATGACGATTTGGCGGCGGTGTATTTATGACTGATAAATCTCTTGCAGCCATCAAACTAAATTGCAAGGTTCTTGGAATTGGCGTTGCGGTTAATGTTAGCGTGTCAACATTTTCTTTGATGGTTTTTAATTTGTCTTTTACAGCAACACCAAATTTTTGTTCTTCATCAATAATTAACAATCCTAAATCTTTAAACTGAATACTCTTATTGGTCAATTGATGCGTTCCAATAACAATATCTACAGAACCATCTGCAATTCCCTCTATGACGCCACGTTTCTGATTAGCCGTTCTAAAACGGTTTAAATAATCTACCGTAACAGGAAAGTTTTTTAAACGCTCAGTAAATGTTCTAAAATGTTGATAGGCTAAAATTGTAGTTGGCACTAAAATAGCCACTTGTTTTCCATTATCAACGGCTTTAAATGCGGCGCGAATGGCAATTTCTGTTTTTCCGAAACCAACATCACCACAAACCAAACGATCCATTGGTTGTTGGTTTTCCATATCGGCTTTTACATCTTGAGTTGCGTATAATTGATCTGGTGTGTCTTCGTAAATAAAACTCGCCTCCAACTCATGTTGCATAAAGGTATCTGGTCTGTATTGAAATCCTTTTTGCAGCTTTCTTTTTGCGTATAACTGAATTAAATTAAACGCAATATGTTTAACTCTTGCTTTGGTTTTTTGTTTGATTTTTTTCCAAGCACCAGAACCTAATTTGTAAATTTTTGGTGCTTTTCCGTCTTTGCCATTAAATTTTGAAATTTTATGCAACGAGTGAATACTGATGTATAAAATATCGCGATCGCCATAAAATAATTTAATTGCTTCTTGCTTATTTCCTTCTACATCAATTTTTTGTAAACCACCAAACTTTCCAATTCCGTGATCTATATGCGTTACATAATCTCCAATTTCTAAATTGTTGATTTCCTTTAACGTAATGGATTGTTTTTTTGCATACCCATTTTTCAATCTGAATTTATGATAACGTTCAAAGATCTGATGATCTGTATAACAAACTATTTTTTCATCAACATCTATAAATCCTTCATGCAGTGGAAAAACGATGGTTTTGTAGCTAACATCTTTTTCTACATCGTTAAAAATATCATGAAAACGCTCAGCTTGTTTGTCGTTTACACAAAAAATATAATTGGTATACCCTTGTTTAGAGTAGTTGTTTAAATTGGTGATTAGCAAGTCGAATTGCTTGTTAAAAGAAGGTTGCGGTTTTGTGTTAAAAGTTATTGTAGACCTCACAGGTTTTAAAAACCTGTGAGGTCTAGTTTCACTTCCAAAATTGATCAAAGAAAAATCTTTAAGTTGATCTAAAATAAAATCGCCATTACAAAACAATTCTTCTGGATTTGCGTGTTTTATTTCTTTGGATAATTCTTTAAAAGCTTCGGTGGCTTTTGCATAAAAAGCATCTAATTTTCCAGTTAATAAATCAATATTTTGATGAAAAATAATTGTTTTAGACGAAATGTATTTTAGAAAACTTTCTCGTTTTTCTTGAAGTGTTTTGTTCTCAACATTTGGCATAATGCTGATTTTTTTAAGCTTGTCAATAGAAAGTTGTGTTTCCACATCAAAAGTTCGAATACTTTCTACTTCATCACCAAAAAACTCTATTCTATAAGGCTCATCATTAGAAAAAGAAAAGACATCTATAATTCCGCCACGAACAGAAAATTCGCCAGGCTCGGTAACAAAATCAACACGCTTAAAATGATACTCAAACAATACTTCGTTTACAAAATCTAACGAAAGATTATCGCCAATACTTAATTTTAAAGTGTTTTTTTCAAGCTCTTTTTTAGTAACAACTTTTTCAAATAAAGCATCAGGATACGTAACAATTACTGCAGGTTTTTTTTGCGAATTAATTCTGTTTAACACTTCTGATCGCAGTAAAATATTTGCATTATCAACTTCTTCAATTTGATAAGGTCTTCGGTAAGAACCCGGATAAAACAATACATTTTTATCGCCCAATAATTGTTCAAAATCATTTAAATAATAAGCAGCTTCTTCTTTATCATTAAAGATTAAAAGATACGGTTTTTCTGCTTTTTTAAAAGTTTCGGAAATAACAAAAGACAACGACGAACCCACCAAATTCGAAATTTGAAAATGGTTTTTATCGTGTTGAAGTTTCGATAAAATCTGCATTGTTTTAGCAGAATTTTTATATCGATTGATAATAATCTCTTTACTCAATTCAACTATTTTTAGCAAATGTACTATAACTATTTGTAATAATTTAATCTCTAAACTCAGTTTAAAAAAAATACAATAACTTTATAAAAAATTAGTTATTAAAAGAATAAAAAAACAAGTATGTTTAAATCATTAAAATTATTTATTGTATTACTATTTGTTGGTTTTCAAACTATTGCGCAGAATAAAGAAAACAAATGGGTGGTTGGTGCAGGTATTGGTGTTGCAAAGTTTGCGTCTGAAGATGCAAAGGTTGTTGGAGATCAGTTTAATTTTCAACTTCCAAAAGTAAATGTTTCACGGTACTTTTATAATGGTTTAACGTTAGATGCCGGTCTTTCATTCAATACAATTAATAAAATTCCAAGTCTTTTTAAAAATAGTGTACCTTATTTTTCGGTTGATATCACCACGAGATATGATTTTGGAAAGATGAATGATAATTTAGTTCCATATATTGCTTTTGGAGGAAGTTTTGTTAGTGTTAACAGTAAAGCGGCTTCAACATTTAATTTGGGCGGTGGCGGAACTTTTTGGTTAAATCCGCGCTATGGTATAAATGTTCAATTACTTTTTAAAAATGTTTTAAAAGATACTGCTACGGCTAAACCACATATTTACTTTTCTACAGGTATTGTTTATAGTTTAAAGCTACGTACGTTGATACCGAGATTATGGAACACAACCAATTAATTTACCTTTTTTAATTCCTCTTCATATTCCAACTAAACCCAGTAGAAAAATATGTCATCCCATAGTTTAAACCTGTTCCGTAAGAAATATCAAATTGTAAATTACTGGTTGATAGATAGGTAAAGCCAGTATCAAAACTTGCGAGGTGTTTTTTAAATTCATTAAACCCACCAAAAGACTCAAGATAAAAATTTAATTTTTCTGAGAGAGAAAACCCAAAGGATAAAGAGTATGTAAGATTTCCCTTTCCTTTCCCAAAATAATCATAACCAATGTTATAACCAACACTTACTTTTTCAGACACGGAATGTGATATCGAAAGCTTGTTAATTGTTCCTAGTTTATCATTCGTTATTTCTCTTTTTGCTGTTGGAATAATCAAATGAGATAAAAAAGCGATTTCAGTATTTACGTTTTCTTTTTTAAATAGTTGAATTTTGGTTCCAATTTGTAAATCACTAATTCCTCCATTTTTTAAGGAACTATTTAGAGTTTTATTTGTTTCAAACTGTGTTAGTAACCGCACTTCAAATTTTTCTGAGACTCCATATCTCCATAATACAGAAGGATAAGCGTTGGACTGTATTCCGTTAGACCTTAGAAGTAAAATACCCATTTCTATTTGCAAACTTTTAAAAGAAACTGTCGATGAACTTTCTGTTTGATCGGGCCTATCTGTTATAATATTTTGAGAGAAACTTATAAGCGTTATAAATAAGAATAAAAGAGTGTTTATTTTTTTTATTGTGTTCATTTTTTATGTAAATCTACAACAAATATAAAATAATTTTTAGATAAGACTAAAAATTATTTTATATGTATCAAAAAAATAATATATTTGTTCTATAATTAATAGGATATGTTTACATTTTCTGAAGAGAATTACCTAAAAACCATTTATCATATTAGCAGCTCATCAAATAAAGGAGTAAGTACAAACGCTATTGCAAAAAAGCTTAAGACTAAAGCATCTTCTGTTACAGATATGATAAAAAAACTGGCTGAAAAACAAGTTTTAGTTTATAAAAAATACCAAGGAGTTTTATTAACTGAAGAAGGAGAGAAATCAGCAGCACTGATTGTTAGAAAACACAGATTATGGGAAGTTTTTTTGGTAGAGAAATTAAATTTTAATTGGGATGAGGTGCACGATGTTGCCGAACAACTGGAACATATAAAATCTTCTAAATTAATTAATGAGATTGATGCTTTACTTGGTTTTCCAAAACACGATCCTCATGGAGACCCAATTCCAGATTCCGAAGGTAATCTTCATCAAATAGAAAAAAAACTTCTATCAACTTTAAAAATAAATGATACCGGAATTTGTGTTGGAGTAAAAGATTCTTCTTCTGCTTTTTTGCAATTTTTAGACAAACTACAAATTGCTTTAGGCCAGAAAGTTGAGGTGTTAGAAAAAGAAGATTTTGATGATTCTATGACAATAAAAATCAACCAAAAAAAGATAATAATTTCACATAAAATTGCAAATAATTTATACATACAAAAACAATGAGCACATTTGATCAAATAGTTGCATTTGCAAAAGAAAATCCCATTTGGGCAGCATTATATGCGTCTTTATTTACTTGGGGTTTAACAGCTTTAGGGGCGGCATTAGTGTTTTTCTTTAAAAAAATGAATAGAGCTGTTTTAGACGGAATGTTAGGTTTTACAGGCGGCGTTATGGTTGCGGCAAGTTTTTGGAGTTTGTTAGCACCAGCAATTGAGAATAGCCCGGGAGAAGGGTTTGTAAAAGTATTGCCTTCTGCAATTGGATTTGCGATTGGAGCTTTAGCATTGTTTGGAATGGATAAAATTTTACCACATTTACACATTAATTTTAAAGAAAGTGAAGCAGAAGGAGTAAAAACGGGTTGGCATAAAACAACACTGTTAGTAATGGCAATTACGCTGCATAATATTCCTGAAGGATTGGCGGTTGGAGTTTTATTTGGAGCAGCATCTACCTTGGTTGGTGTAGAACAAACAGAAATGATTATTGCTGCAATTTCATTGGCAATCGGAATTGGAATTCAGAATTTCCCTGAAGGATTTGCAGTTGCAATGCCATTAAGAAGACAAGGAGTTAGTAGGTTTAAAAGTTTTTGGTACGGACAATTATCTGCAATTGTTGAGCCAATTGCAGCTGTTTTAGGAGCAGTTGCAGTTTCATTTTTTACACCGATTTTACCATACGCATTAGCATTTGCAGCAGGAGCAATGATTTTTGTTGTTGTAGAAGAGGTAATTCCAGAAACACAACAAGATAAATATACAGATATTGCTACTTTAGGTTTTATTGGCGGTTTTATTGTAATGATGTCTTTAGATGTTGGCTTAGGTTAACATTGTAGTTAAAATAAAATAAAAAAATGTCATTCCCACGAAAGCGGGAATCTTTTTTTAGCTAAATTGCTAACTAAATTTTTAATCCGTTTTTTTGCAAGCAACATCAAATTTTCAGGTATATAATGCATCCGCAGGAAGCGGAAAAACGTTTACGCTTGTAAAAGAATATTTAAAAGTGGTGTTACTATCTGAAGATCGTTTTGTTTTTCAGAAAATTCTTGCCATTACGTTTACCAACAAAGCGGCGTCAGAAATGAAAGAGCGTGTGTTGAAAAACTTACAGCTTTTTTCTGAAGGAAAAGAAAATAGTGAGTTTTTAGACATTCTTAAAGAAACCCAACTTGATAAAAGCACAATTCAGAAAAGAAGTAGCATAATTTTAGAAGCAATATTACAAAATTACAGCGCTTTTGCAATTACTACCATTGATAGTTTTACGCATAAAATAATTAAAAGTTTTGCGTTTGATTTAGGACTAAATTTAAATTTTGAGATAGAATTAGATTCTGATACATTATTGTCTTTAGCGGTAGATATTTTGGTTTCTAAAATCGGCGTAGAAAACGATATTACAAATACATTGATCGACTATTCTTTAGACAAAGCTAAAGAAGATAAATCTTGGGATATTTCTAGAGATTTAAATGAATTCGCAAAGATTTTATTGAAAGATGAAAATGCAAAGCATTTTAAAAAGTTAAGCTCAAAAACGATTAGCGATTTTACATCATTAAAAAAGAAATTGTTAAAGCAGCAAAATAGTATTGAGAAAGAATTTACAGAAATAGGAAATACTGCTTTAGAAATTATAAAAAATACTGGATTAGAACATTCTGAATTTGGATACGGAGGAGAGGTACCAAATCACTTTGTGAAATTGATAAATTATAAGTTTATTAAACCAGACATTTTAAAATTTGATGGTAGATTAAATAAAACAATTGAAGAGAATAAAAATTTTTCAGCATCCAAAACATCAATAAATTCAAAACAACTTATTGATGAGATTAAAGATGAATTAATTGATTTATATTGTCAATCAAAAGAGGTTTTTGAAGAAAAAAATTCGATTTACAGATTAAATGAATTAGTGTTAAAAAACATTATTCCACTTGCCGTTTTAACTAAAATAAACTCAGAATTAACAACCATAAAAGAAGAAAATAACATTCGGTTAATTTCTGAATTTAATCAATTGATTTCTAATAACATTAAAGAAGAACCAGCACCATTTATTTACGAAAGAATCGGACAAAAATTTATGTATTATTTTATTGATGAAATGCAAGATACATCAATATTACAATGGCAAAATCTGATTCCGTTGATAGAAAATGCCTTAGCACAAGAAAAAAGCAATTTATTGTTGGTTGGCGACGGAAAACAAGCTATTTATCGTTGGCGTGGCGGAAAAGCAGAACAATTTATTAAACTCGGTTCAGAAGATCAAAAAGAACGGAACTCAAATCCATTTCAGATTTATAAAGAAGTAAAAGGTTTAGACACAAACTATAGAAGTTATAGCGAAATAATTGATTTTAATAACTCATTTTTTCAATATGTTTCTGGGCATTTTCAAAACCCAATGTATCAACAACTTTTTGAGGATGGAAACAAACAAAACCCTACACAAAAACAAGGCGGATTTGTATCGATAGATTTTTTAGAAAAATTGGAAGATAAAGAAGAAAACGAATTGAAATACGCTAAGAAAGTACATGAAATTATAATCAATTTAGATGTTAATTTTTCGAGAAAAGATGTGTGTGTTTTAGTAAGAAGAAAAAAAGAAGGGGTTGCGGTAGCAAATTATTTATCAGAAAAAGGAATCGAAATAATTTCGTCGGAAACTTTGTTGATTCAGAACAGTAAAAAAGTAAATTTTATTGTCAATTTATTGCAAGTAATTCAACATCCAAAAGACCACGAAACGTGGTTAAACATTGTTTACTTTTTGCACGATCATTTAAACATTAAAACCGATAAACATCATTTTATTGCTTTTTTTGATATAAAAAATGGCGATAATTTTTTCAAATCAATTGCAGAATACAACATTCAGTTTGACCTAGATGATTTTACAAAATTGCCATTTTACGAAAAAATAGAAGAAATTATCAGAGCTTTTAATTTAGCAGAAGAATCTGATGCATACATTCAATTCTTTTTAGATGTGGTTTTTGAACAACAAAAAAAAGGAACTGAAATTCAGCAATTTTTAGATTTTTGGAATCTTAAAAAAGAGAAATTAAGTATTGTTGCTCCAGAAGCAGAAAATGCAGTTCAAATAATGACCATTCATAAATCGAAAGGATTGGAATTTCCGGTGGTTATTTTTCCATATAATATTGATATTTATTATCAAAAAAACCCAAAAACATGGTTGACAAATTTATCAACAGAACAATTTGAAAGTTTTGATGAATTGTTGGTAAATTCAACTTCAAGTATTAAAAATATTGGAGAAAAAGGTGTAGAAATAGATAAAAATCAACGAGAAGAATTAGAGTTGGATAATTTTAATTTGTTATATGTTGCTTTAACAAGATCAATAGAACAATTGTATATAGTAACAGAAAATAAAGAGAATTCAAGCGTTGAAGGTAGAACAAAAAACATTTCAGGAATTCTGATAGATTATTTAAAAGAAAACGGTAAGTGGTCTGATGAAAAATTAACCTATAATTTTGGTGATAAAAATAAAGTTAGCGATTCTAAAAAAACGATTTCGACATCGATTGTTCAAAAAGAATTTATAAGTAATTCTTGGAGACAGCACAATATTTATATGGTAGCAAATTCTTCAAAACTATGGGAAACGGCACAAGGAAAAGCAATAGAATATGGAAATTTAGTACACGAAATGCTTTCGAAAGTACAAGTGAAAGAAGATGTGGAAAACATAATTCAACACTACTTACATCAAGGTTTTTTGAATTCTGAAAACTCAGAAAAAATAAATAAATTACTTTTTAAAGTGGTAAATCATCCGAAGTTAAAAAACTATTATTCTAATGAGGCTATAGTTTTTAATGAGCGAGAAATTGTATCAAAAGACAATCATATTTTTATTCCAGATCGATTGGTTTTTAATTCTAAAAACGAAGCCATTATTATTGATTATAAAACAGGAAAACCAGCTAAAGAATATCATCAACAGTTAATAAATTACGAAGACGTACTACTTTCTATGGACTTAAAGGTGGTAAAAAAAATAATTATATATATAAACGAAGAAATTACAATCGAAGAATTTTAATTTATCTTTGTAAAATCAAAAAAACAAAAAATGTACGGAAATATAAAAGAGCAGTTACAGCAAGAACTACAGGGGATAAAAGATGCCGGATTGTATAAATCAGAGCGTATTATTACATCATCTCAAGATGCAATAATAAAAATTGCAACAGGTGAAGAGGTAATTAATTTTTGTGCAAATAATTATTTAGGATTATCAAATCACCCAGAAGTTATTCAGGCCGCAAAAGACACCATGGATACGCATGGATTTGGAATGTCATCAGTTCGTTTTATTTGCGGAACACAAGATATTCATAAAGAATTAGAAGCAAAAGTTGCGGAGTTTTACAAAACTGAAGATACTATTTTGTACGCGGCAGCTTTTGATGCAAATGGTGGGGTTTTTGAGCCGTTATTATCAAAAGAGGATGCTATTATTTCTGATAGTTTAAATCACGCTTCAATTATAGACGGAGTTCGTTTGTGTAAAGCAGCGCGTTATCGTTATGATAATAATGACATGAGTTCGTTGGAAGAACAATTAATTGAGGCCAATAAAATAAATCATCGTTTTAAAATTATTGTAACAGACGGAGTTTTTTCTATGGACGGAATTGTTGCTAAGCTCGATGAAATTTGTGATTTAGCAGATAAATATGATGCATTGGTTATGGTAGATGAGTGTCATGCTGCTGGATTTATTGGTAAAACAGGAAGAGGAACAGTAGAGTTGAAAAACGTAATGGACCGAGTTGATATTGTAACTGGTACTTTTGGAAAAGCATTAGGTGGTGCTATGGGCGGCTACACAACAGGAAAAAAAGAAATTATTGAAATTTTACGTCAACGTTCTAGACCTTATTTGTTTTCAAACTCTTTAGCACCAGCAATTGTAGGAGCATCATTAAAGGTGTTTGATTTAATTGCTAATGATACTTCACTGCGTGATAAATTAGAATGGAACACAAATTATTTTAGAACAAAAATGCAAGAAGCTGGGTTTGATTTGGTTGGGGCAGATGCAGCAATTGTTCCCGTAATGCTATATGATGCAAAATTATCTCAAACAATGGCAAATATGTTATTAAAAGAAGGAGTTTATGTTATAGGGTTCTTTTTTCCAGTAGTTCCTAAAGAAAAAGCAAGAATCAGAGTGCAGCTTTCAGCCGCTCATAATAAACAACATATTGATAAAGCAATTAATACGTTTATTAAAGTCGGAAAAACACTTAATGTTTTATAATATAAGTAGCTAAGCTATTTAAAATTTACATTTTTTTTTAAAAAATCTTTGTAAATACATTTTAACAACTTACATTTGTAATCTTAATAAAGAACTTTTAATTTAAAAATTTGATAATGAAACATTTAAAAATAGCTGTGATAGCTTTATTTACGTTTGTGATGGTCGCAAATGTAAACGCTCAGGATTCTAACAATCCATGGGCAATTACCTTAGGTTTTAACTCTATAGATATAAGGGGAGGAAAATCAATTTCAGATATTGCGAACGATTATTTAGGAACTGGAGATTGGAATACTCTACCGTCTATTTCTAGAATTGGTGTAACGAAGTATTTACAAGATGGTTTTTCTTTACAATTAGCAGGATCTTTAAATAAGATTAAAAATAATGGAGTTGTAACTAATGCAGATATGATGTATTATGCTTTTGATGCTAATGTGTTGTATGATGTAAATAAATTAGTTGAATTAGCATTTGGCTCTACTACAAAATGGTTTGATCCTTATGTGTACTTAGGAGGGGGATACACTTCATTAGATGGAAATGGTGAAGCAATGCTGAATGTTGGAGCAGGTTTTAATGTTTGGTTCAAAGAAAATGTTGGTTTAAATTTACAATCTGGAGCAAAACGTAATTTTTCTGGAGAAGTTGCCGATCATTTTCAACATACTATTGGTGTAATCTTTAAGTTTGGAGGAAAAGATACTGACGGTGACGGAGTATATGATAAAGATGATTCTTGTCCTGATGTTGCTGGTTTAGCGGCTTTTAATGGCTGTCCAGATGCTGATGGTGATGGGGTTCAAGACTCTAAGGATTCTTGTCCAAACGTTGCTGGTTTAGCTGCTTTAAATGGATGTCCAGATGCTGATGCAGATGGTATTGCTGATAAAGATGATATGTGTCCAAATGAAAAAGGATCTGCCGCTAACAGAGGTTGTCCAGATTCAGATGGAGACGGAGTTGTAAATAAAGACGATAATTGTCCGAATGTTGCAGGACCTGCAGCTAACGGAGGTTGTCCTTGGCCAGATACTGATGGTGATGGTGTTTTAGATAAAGATGATAATTGTGTTAACGAAGCAGGACCTGCCTCAAATAATGGATGTCCAGAGCCAGTGATTACTGATGCAGCTGTACAAACAATTAATATGGGAGCTAAGTCTATCTTGTTTAACACAGGAAAATATAGCTTTAAACCTGGGGTTACTAAAGAATTAGATGCTATTGTTGCAATTTTGAATCAATTTCCAAAAGCTACATTCGCAATTGGAGGTTACACAGATAGTACAGGAAGCGCTAAAGTTAACTCTAAGTTATCTCATAAAAGAGCTGAAGCTGTAATGAACTACTTTGTTAAAAAAGGAGTTGACGCTTCTAGATTAACATCTAAAGGGTATGGTTCTGCGGATCCTATTGATTCTAACAAAACTAGAGCAGGAAGAGCAAATAACAGAAGAGTAGAAATTAAAGTTGCTAATAACAACTAAATTTAAAACTTTATAAAGATTAAGCCTCATACATTGTATGAGGCTTTTTTCATTTTGTATTTTTCTTAAAAATTGTTGTGTTTTTTAATGCTAAATAAAGCTTCAGAATAAATAATATTTCATTTCTTTTTTCCTTTGAAAAAATCCTTAAAACGTTTTTAATTTAGCATTAAATAAATTATCTTTGCACCTCTTAAAAAGAGGTGTAATAAACACAAAATAAAATAACTAACATTAATTAGATACTATAATGTCTACAACAACAGGTAAAGTTTCACAGGTTATTGGTCCAGTAATCGATGTAGAGTTTAATACGGAAACCGCTGCTCTTCCAAAAATTTATGATTCGTTAGAAATTACTAAAACTGACGGTTCTCTTTTAGTTTTAGAAGTTCAACAACATATTGGAGAAGATACAGTTCGTACAATCTCAATGGATGCTACTGACGGTTTGCAAAGAGGACAGGAAGTTAGAGCAACAGGAAGTCCAATTCAAATGCCAATCGGTGGCGATATCTACGGAAGATTATTTAATGTAACAGGAGACGCTATTGATGGTTTAGGAAATCTAGATAAAGAAGGAAATAATGGTTTGCCAATTCATAGAGCAGCGCCAAGATTTGAAGATTTATCTACCTCTACTGAAGTATTGTTTACAGGAATTAAAGTTATCGATTTAATTGAGCCGTATGCAAAAGGAGGTAAAATTGGGTTATTTGGTGGAGCAGGAGTAGGAAAGACAGTACTAATTCAAGAGTTAATTAATAACATTGCAAAAGGACACGGTGGACTTTCTGTATTCGCAGGAGTAGGAGAAAGAACTCGTGAAGGAAACGATTTATTGAGAGAGATGTTAGAATCTGGAATTATCAAATATGGAGATGATTTTATGCATTCTATGGAAGAAGGAGGATGGGATTTATCTAAAGTAGATAAACCAGGAATGAAAGACTCTAAAGCAACTTTTGTGTTTGGACAAATGAATGAACCACCTGGAGCACGTGCTAGGGTTGCATTATCAGGATTAACAATAGCAGAATATTTCCGTGATGGAGCGGGAGAATCTCAAGGAAAAGATGTTCTTTTCTTCGTAGATAATATTTTCCGTTTTACACAAGCAGGTTCTGAGGTTTCTGCTTTATTAGGACGTATGCCTTCAGCAGTAGGTTATCAACCAACATTAGCAACAGAAATGGGGGCAATGCAAGAGCGTATTACTTCTACTAAAAAAGGCTCTATTACATCTGTACAAGCAGTTTATGTACCAGCTGATGATTTAACAGATCCAGCACCAGCAACAACATTTGCGCATTTAGATGCAACTACAGTATTGTCTCGTAAAATTGCTGAGCTTGGTATTTATCCAGCAGTAGATCCTTTAGATTCTACTTCTAGAATTTTATCAGCAGATATCTTAGGTGACGAGCATTACGATTGTGCAACAAGAGTAAAAGAATTATTACAACGTTATAAAGAATTACAAGATATTATTGCAATCTTAGGAATGGAAGAATTATCTGAAGAAGATAAATTAGCTGTTCATAGAGCAAGACGTGTTCAACGTTTCTTATCTCAACCTTTTCACGTGGCAGAGCAATTTACAGGAATTCCAGGTGTATTAGTAGATATTAAAGATACAATTAAAGGATTCAATATGATAATGGATGGAGAGTTAGATAAATACCCTGAAGCAGCATTTAACTTAAGAGGATCAATTCAAGATGCAATTGATGCTGGAGAGAAAATGTTAGCAGAAGCATAAAAATTAGCTTAAAGCCAAAAGCTTAAAGCCAAAAGCAATAAAAATATGTTTTTAGAAATTGTAACACCAGAAGCTATTTTATTTTCATCAGATGTAGATTCTCTTTCTGTACCTGGTAAAGACGGGAATTTTCAGCTATTAAACAATCACGCACCAATTGTTTCTGTTTTAAAAGAAGGAACAGTACAAATACATGTGCATAATCAAGAGCATCTAGAATTAAATGATTTGAAAGGTAAATTGGTTCGACTTGCAGATGATGATAAAGTATTAACTTTAGCAATTAACTCTGGTACTATTGAAATGAAAGATAATAAAGTAATTTTATTAGCAGATTAATTTCAAAGACGATAAAAATTTAAGACCTCATTTTAATGAGGTCTTTTTTTTGCTCTTTTGTTAAATATATGTTAACGGAATTAGTAAAGTTTGCCATGTTATTTCTTTTAAGGTACTTTAGTTTTTGTATTCTTAAAACAAACAACTAACATTATGAAAAATATTAGACTGGTATTCTTACTTGTTTTTGTTACTAGCTTAGTAACAGCACAGCAAACACCTAAACCAAATTATAGACAAGCAGCAAAATATTCACCTAAAAACCTAGCAAAATTAGTGCATTCTACTTCTGTTAGCCCTCATTGGCTAAAAAAAGGAAATCGGTTTTGGTATCAATACAAAACTTCAGACGGAGCAAATTATTATTTGGTTGATGCAGACAGAAAAACCAGAACAACACTTTTTGACAATGTTAAAATGGCAAAATGGCTAACAGAAATCACTAAAGACCCATATGATGGTCAACATCTACCGCGTTTTAGTTTTAAATTTAATGAAGCTGAAACAGCAATTCGTTTTAGAGTAACATCAACAGAAGAAGTTATTGCTAAAGAAGATGAAAAACCTAACAAAAAGAATGATAAAAAAGCAAAAAGTAAAAAGCCTAAAATGGAAAAGAAAGTGTATCACCTAGAATATAGATTAGGCGGTAACGGATTAACCATTATAGACAATGAAAAAGAAGCAAAAAAATGGAAAAACTGGGCAAATATTGCTCCTGATAGCTCTATCGTTTTATTCTCAAAAAACTTTAACATTCATTGGATGGATAAAGCCAACTTTTTAAAAGCAGTTAAAGATGAAAAAGATTCTACAATTGTTGAGCATCAATGGACAAAAGATGGTGTAGAAAACTACGGTTACGGCGGTGGTGGAAGAGGAGAAAACAACGAAACTAAAATTAAAAACAAAGACAAACGAAAAGGGGTTTGGGGAACATGGTCTCACGATTCTAAAAAATTCGTTTTTCAAAAATCAGATTCAAGACATATCAAAGATTTATGGGTAATTAATTCTGTATCAAGCAAAAGACCAGTTCTAGAAACATATAAATATCATATGCCAGGAGAACAAGAATATTATAAATCTGAATTATTAATTTTTGATATTACTTCTAAAAGTATTGTCAATGTAGCATTAGACACTATAAAACAACAAAGTGTATCGGTTTTTAGAGCACCTTCAAAACAATCGAGTAGAGATGATGATTTTAGACCTTCATTATTATTATCAAAAAAAGGAAAATTATATTATAGTGTAATTAGTAGAGATCGTAAAAAATACGATGTTTGTGTTGCAGACTTAGAAACAGGAAAATCAAAAGTACTTATTGAAGAACGTTTTAATACCTACATAGAATCTAGGCCGTTAATTTTATTTAACAACGAAACCGAAATGTTGCACTGGGCAGAACGTGATGGTTGGGCACATTTTTACTTATATGATGCTAACGGGAAATTAAAAAATCAAGTTACAAATGGAGATTATCATGTCGCTGGTTTTTCTGGCTTAGATGAAAAAACAAGAACTTTATATTTTACAGCAAATGGTGTAAATAAAACGCAAGACCCTTATTTTGAACATTTGCATAAAATAAATTTAAACGGATCAGGAATGCGTACTTTAAATTCTGGCGATTTTACCTCAAGAACAAGTATGGCAGATTCTAACAAGTATTTTGTGAGTAATTTTTCTAAAGTAAATACCATTCCAAAAGCTGAATTGCGGACTGCTAATGGTAGATTAGTTATGAAATTAGAAGAAGCTGACTTATCTCAATTGTTTGCTTCTGGTTACAAATTTCCAGAAACATTTAAAGTAAAAGCGGATGATGGAATCACTGATTTATACGGAGTGATGTACAAACCTTTCGATTTTGATTCTACAAAAGTATATCCATTATTAGAATATGTGTATCCAGGGCCACAAACAGAATCTGTTAACAAATCTTTTTCTTATAGAATGGATCGCTTAGATAGAATGGCACAGGTTGGTTTTGTGGTAATTACTTTAGGAAATCGTGGTGGACATCCAGATCGTTCTAAATGGTATCATAATTACGGTTATGGAAACCTAAGAGATTACGGATTAGCAGACAAGAAATATGTAGCAGAGCAACTGGCAAACAAACACAGTTTTATTGATATTTCTAAAGTTGGAATTTATGGTCATTCTGGAGGCGGATTTATGTCAACTGCAGCAATGTTAGTATATCCAGATTTCTTTAAAGCTGCGGTTTCATCTGCAGGAAACCATGATAATAATGTGTATAATAGTTGGTGGAGCGAAACGCATCACGGAGTAAAAGAAGAAATAGATGAAAAAGGAAAGATTTCGTATAAATACAAAATTGATACCAATCAATCTATAGCAAAAAACTTAAAAGGACATTTAATGTTAATTCATGGTGATGTTGATAATAACGTGCATCCAGCAGGAACCATTAGAATGGCAAACGAATTGATAAAAGCGCACAAGCGTTTTAAATTTATGACAATGCCAGGACAACGTCACGGATTTGGAAGTATGACAGAATACTCTTTTTGGTTACGTGCAGATCATTTTAGCAAATACTTTTTAGGTGTAGAAGCGACAAGTGTAGATATTACAGAAATGAATAGAGACGAACCTAAGAATAAATAGATTCTTTATAAAGTAAAAACGCCGAGCTTAGCTCGGCGTTTTTTTATGTTATTTAATTAGAGGTTTTACTTTTTATCTAACCATTCTTTTCTGTTTTTTAACATTTCTGGAGTTACTTCTAATCCCGCTTTTTCATACGTCATAATTGTATAGCTAGGATCTTTTATCAACTTTACTTTTATAGTTCTTAGTTGATTGTATCTACTAAACTGAATCGTTGCTGTATCTCCAATTGTATAATTGCTTAAAATTGTATTTACAGAATTTCTATTACCAACAACATGGTTATCAATTGCAATAATTTTATCTCCAGAATTGATTCCTGCTTTATACGCTGGACTTCCAATTTGAGCGTTATTTCTAACAATTCCGTTAGAAGTTGAAACTCCTAAAAACACTTTTTCACTATCTCGTTTTAAAACAACACCAACTCTTTTAAACAGAGGCTCGTAATTTGGCATGGCACTTTTATATATAAAATGAGAAAAGAAATAATCTCCAAATAATTTTCCTGCGTATTTGTTTAACGCCTGATTTAAGTCATCAACCGTGTATGGTTTTTCTTTTTTTCCGTAGGTTTTCCAAACAGATTTCATAAAATCATCTAAATTTAGATTTCCTTTTTCGTTCCGTAAAGCCAAATCCAATGCCAACCCTAAAGCACTTCCGTAAGAATAATAAGAAATAAAGGTGTTTCCTCTATTTACAGGATCTACAGAAGTTGCAGCATCAACAAAAGGCGCTTGATAGCTCATTTCTATTGGATTAAAAAATGATCTTCCTGGAGAATTCCATACATAGTTAAAAGTTCCGTTTAAGCTATTGATATAGTTTTCTTGAGACATTAAACCAGCTCTTGTAAGAAACAAATTTGTGTAATAGCTTGTAAATCCTTCAGCAAACCATAATTCGCCACTCATATTTGCTTCTTCAAAACTAAAAGGTTCTAAAGATTGTGGTCTAATTCGTTCTACATTCCAAGCATGAAAAAACTCATGAGAAACTGTTCCAAGATTTCCTTTCATTCCGCCTTTTGCCAACGTTCTTGTACTTGTAACAACAGTAGAATTTCTGTGTTCCATTCCGTCTCCACTTGCATTTGGTACATAACATGCTAAAAAGACATACTCGCCATAATCAAACTTTGGCAACTCACCAAAAACAGCCATTTGTTGTAATACAACTTTCTTTACTTGCTCAAAATATTCATCAGCTTCTGCTTCAGTACCAATATTGTGTAAAGCTAATTTTACTTTTAATTTTTCTCCATCTGATTCTACATCAAAAGAACGAACTAAGTGATTACTAAGTTCAGTTGGACTATCCATAAAATACTGCATGTTTGGCGCATAATATGTGTTATCAAACATTGGTTTTAATTGAGTAGCAATTTTCCAATCTTTTCTCGGATTAAAAGTAATTTGAATAGGAGTTTCTTTTAAAGATGGCGCAAACATAAATGTTGCAGGAATATTTAAATGCGCATGCGTTTCATCAATTTGTGCATAAGTTCCACCACCACGATTTGCAAATAATGTATATGTAACAATTACGGTTCCATCATGAGAAGCAACATCCCATTGATATGGATTTGGTCTTGTAATTGTTAACGCCTCTCCTTTACTATTTGTTGCTTTTACATTGTACACGTTTTTAGCAAACTCATGTATTGCATATCTTCCAGGAGAAGTTCTGCTCATTTTAAAAGAGAATTTTCCTTTGTTAATTTTCGTAAAAGATACTTTAATTTCTGCTTCGTGATGAACAGCGTTAGGAAACGAAATATCGTAATTAATATAACTTTGAGCATAACTTATGGAAGTTATACAAAGTAATAATAGTAAAATTTTGAATTTGTGTAAACGCATTTTTAGTCGATTTTTAATTGTTATTCAAAACTACATAAAAATCTATTAATCATTTATATATTCTAAAATATCTGATGGTTGGCACTCTAATGCTTTGTAAATAGCTTCTAATATAGAAAAACGAATTGCTTTTGCTTTGCACACATTTTTTTGTAAACTCGTGTTAAAAATTATTACAATCTACCAAAGCATACATAAATATAAAAGTACATTATTTAGAGCATACTTTAAGCTATTTTTATACATTTGCGGCTTAAAAATTAAAGGCATGAGCATTAAAAAAATTAGTTTAATAATAGCTTTGTTAGTAACAGGTTATACTTTTTCTCAAAAAAAAGATTCCATTTTTAAACTAGACACCGTAGTTATTACTTCTAGTAGAATAGACTTACCTTTTAAAGAAAATTCTAGAACAATTTTAGTAATTACATCTCAACAAATTAAGCAAAGTGCGGTTACCAATATTGCAGATTTATTGCAACAAGTTGCAGGTGTAGATGTGCGTAGAAGAGGTGTAAACGGAATGCAATCAGATTTATATATTCGTGGAGGTAGTTTTGATCAAACATTATTGCTAATTGACGGAATTAAAGTTGAAGACCCACAAACTGGACATCATACAATGAACATGGCGTTGCCGCTTGATATTATTGAACGTGTTGAAATTATTAAAGGAGCAGCAGCACGTATTTTTGGTCAGAATGCTTTTACAGGAGCAATAAATATTGTTACCAAAAAAGATGCAAGCAAAGTAAATTCTGTAGGAGTTCAAGCAGGTTCATTTGGTCAAAAAAATGGCGCTATTACTGTTGGAAAAAATCTTAAAAATAGTTCGATTATAGCACACGCTTCATTAAATTCCTCTGACGGATACAGATATAATACAGATTTTAAAAATCAGAATTATTTTATAAAAAACACATTTAATAAAAACAATACACCAATCAATTTTATTGGATATTTTACAGAGAAAAATTTTGGTGCTAACGGTTTTTACGCTTCGCCTTCTGCAATAAATCAATACGAAGAAACACAAGCTAGTTTGGTGGGTTTATCAACAACAATTAAAAACAATAAACTTACTTTAAAACCACGTTTGTATTGGAAACGGAATCAAGATATGTATTTGTATACGCGTAGTAATCCTTCAGGATATAGAAACTTACACATTTCTAATAAAGTTGGAGCAGAGGTAAATGCATCGTACAATTCTTCGGTTGGTATCACAGGTTTTGGAATTGATGTTGCAAAAGTATTTTTAACAAGTAATAATTTAGGTTCTAGAAATAGATTTATGGCAAATTTGTTTTTAGAGCATCGCTTTAAATTGCTTGATGATAAAATGGATATTACACCCGGAATTGCGGTTAATTATTTTTCTGATTTTAAATTTCATGCTTTTCCAGGAGTTGATATTGGATATGCGGTAAATGATAAGTTTAAAGTATATGCAAATGCAGGATATACATACAGAGTACCAACATACACAGATTTGTTTTATAGCGACCCAACCACGTTGGGAAATGCTAATTTAAATCCGGAAGAAGCAATTTCTGAGGAATTAGGAATTAAATACACTTCATCTAAAATAGATTTTTCTGCGGCTATATTTAACAGAGACTCTAACAATTTAATAGATTATGTAAAAGCAAATGCTAACGATAAATGGCAAGCAACAAATATTCAAGATTTAAATTCTCTTGGGGTTGAATTTAACGGATCGTTCCGTTATAAAGTGAAAGATTTTGTACAAAATTTTTCTTTTGGATATGCATATTTAGATGAAAACTTAGAATCGGTAAATGCTACTTTTTCTAGATACTCTATCAATTCTTTAAAACACCATATTACATCAACATTTAGATCTCAATTTTTTAAAAACATACGTCAGAGCGTTATTTATAAATTTGCAGAAAGATCTACAGGAGAAAGTTATAGCATTGTAGATCTTATATTTACGCTAAATATAAATCGTTTTAATGTATCGCTTATTGGAAATAATATTTTTAATACAATTTATACAGAAACCAATTTAGTACCGATGCCAAAAGCAAACTTTTTAATTGATATAAATTATAAATTTTAATTATCTAGTTAGTTAAGTTTCCTGTTTTTTATAAAAAAATACGTATTACTACTTATTTAAAATAAAACAAATATTTGTAAGTTTACACAAATATTTGTTCCCCGATTATGAAATTTTGTCCAAGCTGTAAATCCTACTCTAGATTTAGAGTACCACGTAGAAGTTTGTTTAAATATATAACAAATATTAAAAGTTATGAGTGTGGTAAATGTGGGCAAAACTATATATGGTATTCATTTTTTAACAAATCGTTTAAGGTAGGTGCCAAAAAAAACTCTTGAGAAAACTCAAGAGTTTTTTATTTATGTCTCGTCCTTAAATAGTGTTACATAAGAAAACTTCTATTTAAAAAGCCACCTATAAACATCGTTTCCGTTTGCAAATAATAGCAACATTATTAATAATATAAATCCTACAATTTGTGCGTATTCTAAAAATTTATCGCCAGGTTTTTTGCCTGTAATCATTTCCCAAAGTGTAAACACAACATGGCCACCATCTAAAGCAGGAATCGGTAATAAATTCATAAAACCTAACATAATAGATAAGAATGCTGTAATGTTCCAGAATGTTTGCCAGCTAAATTCTTCTGGAAAAATACTTCCAATAGAAATAAACCCTCCTAATCCTTTATAAGCGCCAGTATTTGGATTAAATATTTTCTTTAACTGTTTGATATAACCAGTTAGCGTGCTCCAAGATTTATCTAATCCGGCTGGTATTGCTTCTGAAAAAGAATATTGAATGTTTTCTAAATCGTAATACCCTAATTTAGAAATATCTGAAACAGATAAATTAGCTAAAACAACCCCAATAGTTCCTTTATTTGTTGTTTTTACAGAAATATTTTTTGTTTCATTTCCTCTTCTAATAGTTAAAGTAATATCTTTATTTTTATACTTTGCAAGAATAGCTTCGGCTTCATCATAATACGTAATTGGCGTTCCGTTTATACCAACAATAATATCTTTTACTTTTAAACCTCCGTTTACATTCGGAGAATCTTTAGAAATTTTACCAATCATAAAAGGATATCTAGGTAATAAAAAAGAACCTTCGTTTTTGCCTCTTTCTATGATTTTAGAAATAAAATCAATCGGAATTTCTTTCTCAATAACTTTACCATTTCTTTCTATTGTGTAGTTATTTCCGTTGATAAATTCGATTGGTAAGTTGTTGAATTTTCTAATTTCATTTCCATCAATTGTTAATACTTTATCACCTGTTTTTAATCCTAAAGAAGTTCCTAAAGAATCTTGTACCCAAACACCGCCTTTTACATTTTTATTTGGTAAAAAGTTTTCTCCGTAGCTATACATTAACATAATGTAAATAAAAATACCTAAGATAAAGTTTACGATAACTCCACCCAGCATAATTATTAAACGTTGCCAAGCAGGTTTAGATCTAAACTCCCATGGTTGTGGCGGTAAAGCCATTTGCTCAGTATCCATGCTTTCATCAATCATTCCAGATATTTTTACATATCCACCAAGCGGAATCCAACCAATTCCGTAAACGGTTTCGCCAACTTTCTTTTTAAGGAGAGAAAATTTATAATCAAAAAACAAGTAGAATTTTTCTACTCTAGTTTTAAATATTTTTGCTGGTATAAAGTGCCCTAATTCATGTAAAACAATTAATAATGATAAACTAAGTATAAATTGAGAAGCTTTAATTAATATTTCCATGTAATATTTTTTCTTTTTTAATCGGACAAATGTACGTTTTTAATAAGAGTTGTAAAATAACAAAAGAGTTCAATTGTTCTTTTTAACAAAGATTTATTTCAAATTCTTTGCTTTTGCTTTATTTTAAGATGATTATGGCGTAATTTTGTAACCTTAAATACAAATCTAAATGAGTTTTTTTTCAGTTAAAAAATCACTTCCATTCCTAATTATTTTTGTAATATTTTCTGGAATTGCATTAACGGTTTTTTACAACTTATTGTCTGTAGATAAACGATTGCCCATTTATAGTCCGTCAGATGTAAATCCAAAATTGGTAGATGCTTCTGTAAAGCACATTCAAAACAATCATACCATTGCAGATTTTAGTTTGATAAATCAAAATGGAGAAACCATTACTAACGACACCTATAAAGACAAAATTTATATTGCTGATTTCTTTTTTACACGATGTAAAACAATCTGTATTGCTATGGCTTATAACATGAGCGAATTGCAGAAATATTATAAAGATGATAAAGATATTATGTTCTTATCTCATTCTGTAACTCCAGTTATAGATAGCATTTCGGTTTTAAAAACTTATGCAGAAAAGAAAGGAGTTATAAACGGAAAATGGAATGTAACAACAGGAGTAAAAAAGCACATTTATGAACTAGCAAGAAAAAGTTATTTTGCTGTATTAGATGATGGAAATGGAGATGAAAATGATTTTATCCATACAGAACAATTTGTATTGGTTGATAAAGAAAGAAGAATACGTGGTTATTATGATGGTACAGAGAAAGAAGATATGCAAAAAATTATTACAGATATTGCTTTGTTAAAAAAGGAATATAAAGATAAATAATACTAACACTCCTTCTTTAGAATGATTCTAAACACGTACCTTTGCCATCTATAAAATAAGGATTTTTGGATACAATTGCAACATTAGTTAAAGGAGAAATAGGAATTATTTCGGAGGAATCGCTAGACGTTATTCCGCTTAAATTATTGGAAATGGGGTGTTTACCAGGGGTAGAAGTAGAACTATTGCAAATTGCACCATTAAGAGATCCTTTATATATCTGTGTAAATGGAAGTCATTTAGCTATTAGAAAAGAAATGGCAGCACAAATTAAAATTATCAAAAGCTAATTAATGGATACTCCAAAATCCTTAAAAGTAGCTTTAATAGGTAATCCAAATACAGGAAAAACCTCATTATTCAATCAACTTACTGGCTTAACACAAAAAGTAGGAAATTACCCAGGAGTAACCGTTGATAAAAAACAAGGAGCGTGTAAATTATCTAATAATAGAACAGCAATAATTACAGATTTACCCGGCACGTATAGTATCAATCCAACGTCAGTTGATGAAAGCATTGTGCTTACTTCTTTATTAAATACTGCTGATAAAGATTTTCCAGATGTTATTGTTGTTGTTGCAGATGTCGAAAATTTAAAAAGAAACCTCTTTTTGTTTTCTCAAGTAAAAGACCTTGAAATCCCTATTGTTTTGGCAATTAACATGTCAGATCAAATGAAAAAAAAAGGAATTACAATTGATGTAGATACTTTAAAAAAAGAGCTACAAACAGAAGTTGTTTTGATTAGCGCAAGAAAAAGTATTGGAATAGATGAGGTAAAAAATGCCATAGAAAATTGTGCAGAAGCGGCAAACACCCACCCATTATGTTCTATAAACCATAAAATTGATGGAGATTATTTTAAGAATTTAAAAGAAGTTAGTCCAAATCATACTTTGTACGAATTATGGTTAATGATTACTCAAAATAATTTTCCGGATTCTATTACAAAAGAAGAAAAAATAAAGCTTTTAGAATTTACTCAAGACGTTTCTAAAGTAAGAAGATATCAACATAAAGAAACCATTCATCGATATCAACAAATTAATGAAATCTTAAAAAGAACATATATTGTAGATCGCTCTAAAGCCAACGATACACGAGCAAAGTTAGATAAAGTTTTTACACATAGAATCTTTGGCTACGTAATTTTCTTCGGAGTTTTAATATTGATTTTTCAATCTATTTTTGATTGGTCAACAATTCCGATGGATTATATTGACGCACAGTTTGCAAACCTAAGTGAGTTTGTCACCAAGCAAATGAATACGGGCGTTTTAAGAGATTTAATTACAGACGGAATTATTCCGGGAGTTGGAGGAGTCATTATTTTTATTCCACAAATTGCTATTTTATTTTTATTCGTAGCCATTTTAGAAGAAACAGGTTATATGAGTCGTATTGTTTTTCTAATGGATAAAATTATGCGCCGTTATGGAATGAGCGGTAAAAGTGTTATTCCGTTAATTTCAGGAACGGCATGTGCAATTCCAGCAGTAATGGCTACCAGAACAATTTCTGGCTGGAAAGAAAGACTAATTACCATTTTAGTAACACCATTTACAACTTGTTCTGCAAGGTTGCCAGTTTATGCCATTTTAATATCATTGGTTATCCCAGATAAAAAACTATTTGGCTACTTTAGTTTGCAAGGGTTTACATTATTATCTTTATATGCTTTAGGCTTTGCAACTGCAATTATTTCGGCTTTTTTGTTACATAAAATTGTCAAAGTAAAACGCACCTCTTTTTTCGTTGCAGAAATGCCAAACTATAAAATACCGTCAATTAAAAATGTTGCTTTTGATGTGGTAGAAAAAACAAAGGCATTTGTTTTTGGAGCAGGAAAAATAATTTTAGCAATTTCTATTATACTTTGGTTTTTGGCATCAAACGGTCCAGAATCGTATAAAAATGCAGAGAAAAGTGTAATAGAAAATGTAGCTAATAAAAATTTATCAGCAGAAGAAATTCAAGACAAAATAGCGTCATTAAAATTAGAAAAATCATATATTGGTATTATGGGAAAAACAATTGAACCTGTAATAAAACCTTTAGGCTATGATTGGAAAATAGGAATTGCACTAATAAGTTCTTTTGCTGCAAGAGAAGTTTTTGTGGGAACTTTAGCAACGATTTATAGTGTAGAAAGTGATGATGAAAACGTAAGTACAATTAAAGAAAGAATGCGTGCTGAAGTAAATTCGGAAACCGGAGAAAAAACATTTTCTTTGGCAGTTGGAATGTCTTTGCTTATTTTTTATGCTTTTGCAATGCAATGTATGGGAACTTTAGCGGTAGTAAAAAGAGAAACCAAAACTTGGAAATGGCCAATTGCTCAATTAGTTGGAATGGGAGCTTTAGCTTATATTGCATCATTCATAACATTTACAATTTTTAGTTAATGCAACAAATCATCGTATATATAATTCTTGCAGCAGCAATTTATTTTTTAGCTAAAAAATTTATTTTTAAGTCTAAAAAGAAAGATTCTTCATGCGGTTCTGGCTGTGGAAAATGCGAATGATTAATTAAAAATATAGAAGCTTAACAAAAAATTAGTATTTTTATTCCGTTAGGAAATGTATTTTTGGAGACAAACATAAAAAATAATCAATATAATATAACATGAAAAAAAATATCTTAGTAATTGCAGTTTTTACAATCGCAATTTTATTCTCAAACGATTTATCAGCACAAAAATTTTCTACTTTAGATAAAAGTCAAATGGATGCGGCTTCTTTCCCAGCAGATTATAAGATTTCAGACAAAATTGTAAAAGTTGTATACAGCAGACCACAATTAAAAGGAAGAAGTATTGCAAAGTTAGCTCCACCAGAAAAAATTTGGAGAACAGGGGCTAATGAGGCAACAGAAATTACTTTTTATAAAGATGTAAAATTTGGAGGGAAATCTGTTAGCGCAGGAACGTATTCTTTATTTACAATTCCTGGAGAAAAAGAATGGACAATTATTTTAAGTACAGCAAAAAATGTTTGGGGTTCTTATTTTTATAAAGAGAACGAAGATGTTGTTAGAGTAAAAGGAAAAGTAATGTCTAGTATGGCAAATATCGAAGCTTTTTCTATGACATTTGATGATGATATGAACTTATATATGGGTTGGGGATATACAGTTGTTAAAGTAACGATTAAATAAATAGATTATCATGAAAAAAAATATCTTAGTAATTGCAGTTTTTGCAATAGCAGTATTGTTTTCTAATGAAACAACTGCACAAAAATTTGGAGGATTAGATAAAAGTCCGGCAGACATAGCAATGTATAGAACCAAAGCAGACGGTCCTATAATGAAAGTTATATATAGCAGACCACAATTAAAAGGAAGAACTTTAGAGTCATTAGCTCCCTCAGGTAAAGTTTGGAGAATGGGAGCAAACGAATCTACAGAAGTTACATTCTATAAAGATGTAACCTTTGGAGGAAAATCTGTAAAAGCAGGAAGCTATACAATGTTTGCAATTCCAGGAAAATCTGAATGGACAATTATGTTGAGTAAAAGTTTGCATACTTGGGGAAGCGGAAGTTATAAAGACTCAAATGATGTAGTTAGAGTAACAGCAAAAGTTTCTAAAGCAGATAAAACCATTGAAGCGTTTTCAATTGCCTATTCAAAAACTGGTGATGTTTATTTTGGTTGGGGAAATACAGTTGTAACCACTTCAGTAAAATAGAAGATTATCATATAAATTAAGAATCCGAAAATTAAGTTTTTTGGATTTTTTTTATGCTTTTTGATTTGTCTTTTTACTAATTAAATACACCCCAAAAATAACGAGAATACTACTACTAATTTTAACTATATTTATATCTTGAGCGTATTCTGTTTGCCTAAAAACAAAAGCATATATACTTACCATAACAAAACTAATTACAGGTTGTAAATACACATAACTTCCGTTTACAGAAGCAGACACATACTTTAACGCATAAATATTAAATAAATATGCTAAAAATGTAGTTCCTATTATCACAAAAGAAATGGTTGCATAGGTTTCAGCTGTAAATGCGGCAAAATTTGTCTGTAAAATATCTGGAATTCCAAAAGGCAACATAAATAAAAACCCAAATATAAACACCCAACTAATTACCGTTATAGAATTGTATTTTTTCATTAATGGTTTTACCAACACCAAATACAAACCGTAAGAACAAGTATTTAAAAAAACCAATACATTACCTAGCAAAGAGCTTGTTCCTGAAGCCTTATTTCCGTACCAAACCAATAAAACAGCTCCAATACCGCCAATTGAAATTCCTATAATTTTATTTGGAGTTATTTTTTCCTTTAAAAGAAGTGCACTAAAAATTAAAACCATAATCGGAATTGCTGTAATAATAATTGAAGCATCAATGGGTGATGTTAAGTTTAATCCATGAAAAAACAACAATTGATTGACTGCAACACCCAATAATCCACATAAAATTAAAAGCGAAAAATCTTTTTTTTCTACTTTTTCTTTGATAAAAGATTTGATAATCCAAAATAAAATTCCTGCGCCAACAACTCGTAAAAAAATAAAAGCAGATGGCCCAATTTTATTTGGCATAATGCCTTTAGCAATAATATAATTTGCTCCGTAAATAAGATTTGCACCTAATAAAGCCAGATGGGCTTTTGCAATATTGTTTTTCAAAATAATAGAAAATTGAAATGCAAATAACGAACATTTTTATCGATTTTATTTCACAAGTATTTTACTTTAATCTTTTAGTAATAAGCTGTAACTTTGGCGCTTCTAAAAAGCAGAAAATCACATGCAATACAATCATATTGAGATAGAAAAGAAATGGCAAGAATTTTGGGATAAAAACCAAACATTTAAAGTCAGTAATGAATCAGATAAACCTAAATATTATGTGTTAGACATGTTTCCGTATCCGTCTGGAGCAGGATTGCATGTTGGTCATCCGTTAGGATATATTGCAAGTGATATTTATGCGCGTTACAAACGTCATAAAGGTTTTAATGTATTGCATCCGCAAGGATATGATTCTTTTGGTTTGCCAGCAGAACAATATGCAATTCAGACTGGGCAACATCCAGCAAAAACGACAGAAGAAAATATAAAAACATACAGAAGACAATTAGATAGAATCGGTTTTTCTTTTGATTGGTCTCGTGAAGTGCGGACTTCAAATCCTGAATATTACAAATGGACTCAGTGGATTTTTATTCAATTGTTCAATTCTTGGTACAATAAAAATTCTGACAAAGCAGAAGACGTTTCTACATTGATTAAAATCTTTAAAAAAGATGGAAATAAAAACGTAAATGCAGTTTGTGATGATGAGATAAAACCTTTTTCTGCGGATGAATGGAAATCTTTTACAAAAGCCGAACAAGAAGAAATCTTATTGCAATATCGATTGACATATTTGTCGGATACAGAAGTAAATTGGTGTCCAGCTTTAGGAACCGTGTTGGCAAATGATGAAATTGTAAATGGCGTTTCAGAACGAGGAGGTCATCCTGTTGTTAGAAAAAAAATGACGCAATGGTCAATGCGAATTTCTGCATACGCACAACGTTTGTTAGATGGATTAGAAACAATTGATTGGCCGCAACCATTAAAAGATTCTCAAACCAATTGGATTGGAAAATCTGTTGGAGCAAGTGTTACTTTTGATGTCCTATCCCCAGCCCTTTCCGAAGGAAAGGGAGCAAAGGCTGACTCTAAAAAAACTCTAGGTTATATGACTGGTGGAAATAATTCTTATTTATTGCTTGAAAAAGCAAAAGAAATGAGAACGAATCCAACGCCAGCTGAAGCTATTTTATGGAAATCTTTAAAAGGAAAAAAATTAAAATCTAAATTTAGACAGCAGCATTTAATTAATGATTTTATTGTTGATTTTGTGTGCTTGTCAAAGAAATTAATTATTGAAGTTGATGGAAAAATTCACGACTATCAATTAGAAAAAGATGAAGCTAGAACTTTAGAATTAGAACAAAAATCTGGTTTTAAAGTGATCCGATTTAAAAATGAAGAAGTAATCGGTGATATTGATGCAGTTTTATCTAAAATAGATTCAGAATTAAGCAATCAAGCATTTCTTCTTTCAGAATTAGAAGAAAAAGAAGTCAAGAATAACCACAAACAAGCTAACGCAACAGTTTCCCTTTCCTCTGGAAAGGGAGTAAGGGATAGGATTAGCGTTTTTACAACTCGTCCAGATACTATTTTCGGAGTTTCATTTATGACACTTGCTCCAGAACACGAATTAGTTTCTAAAATTACAACGACAGAACAAAAAAAGTCAGTTGAGGCTTATGTAAAAGCAACTGCAAAACGTTCTGAACGCGATAGAATGGCAGATGTAAAAACCATTTCAGGTGCTTTTACGGGTGCGTATGCAATTCATCCGTTTACGGGAAAACAGATTCCGATTTGGATTGGAGATTATGTCTTAGCAAATTACGGAACAGGTGCTGTGATGGCGGTTCCTTGTGGAGATCAACGTGATTATGATTTTGCAAAACACTTTGATATTGAGATTCCGAATATTTTTGAAAATGTAGCTGTTTCTGAAGCTGCGCATGCAGATAAAGACGGAACAAAAATCGCAAATTCTGATTTCTTAAATGGGTTGTCGTACAAAAAAGCGATGAAACTAGCCATTTACGAACTAGAAAAACAAGGTTTTGGAGAAGGAAAAATAAATTACCGTTTGCGTGATGCTGTTTTTAGCAGACAACGTTATTGGGGAGAACCTTTCCCAGTATATTATAAAGACGGAATGCCGCAAATGATTGATGAGAAATACTTGCCAATTGTATTGCCAGAAGTAGAAAAGTATTTGCCAACCGAAGACGGTAAACCGCCTTTAGGAAACGCAACTGAATGGGCTTGGGATTCTAGAGCTAAGAAAGTTGTTAGCAATGATAAGTTAAAAAACAAAACGGTGTATCCGTTAGAATTAAACACCATGCCAGGTTGGGCAGGAAGTTCTTGGTATTTTAACCGGTATATGGATTCGAAAAATTCTGAAGAATTTGCAAGTAAAGAATCGTTGGAGTATTGGAAAGAAGTAGATTTATATATTGGCGGTTCTGAACACGCAACCGGACACTTATTGTACGCGCGTTTTTGGCAAAAATTCTTGTTTGATAAAGGCATTGTTCCTGTAGATGAGTTTGCAAAAAAATTGATCAACCAAGGAATGATTTTGGGGACGAGTGCTTTTGTTTATAATATATTTTACTCTATAATTAATCAAAAGACAAAAGAAGTTTTAGTTAATAAAAAGAATGTTTTTATTTCAAAAGAAACATATAATAAAATTCTATTAGCTGGGCCTAAAGAAAGAATAGCCGAAAGCATAGTAAAACCATTTATTGAAGAAGAATTATTAGAGAGGATTAATAATAAAGAATTACATCTTATGGCTTTAATTAGTTATACTCATGTGGATGTTTCATTGGTAAATTCTTCTGATGAATTAGATATTGAAGGATTTAAAAATCATCCTTTAAATACAGATTATAAAGATGCTATTTTCATAGGTGAAAAAGGAGAGGTTATTGAAGGAGATAATGACGTTTACAAAGTTTCTAGAGAAGTAGAAAAAATGTCAAAATCCAAATACAATGTTGTAAATCCAGATGCTATTTGTGAAGAATACGGCGCAGACAGTTTACGATTGTTCGAGATGTTTTTAGGTCCGTTAGAACAAGCAAAACCTTGGAAAACTTCTGGTATTTCTGGAGTTTCATCCTTCTTAAAAAAATTATGGAAGTTGTATCATTCGGGAGAAAACGGTACGTTTTATGTGGACAACTCTCTTCCTTTGGAGGGGTCGGGGGAGGAATTAAAAGTATTGCATAAAACCATTAAAAAAGTAGAAGAAGATATTGAGAATTTCTCTTTCAATACGTCAGTTTCTACCTTTATGATTGCTGTAAACGAGTTAACTGCATTAAAATGTAACAAACGTGCAATTTTAGAACCATTGGCAATTTTGGTTTCGCCTTACGCGCCACATATTGCAGAAGAATTGTGGAGTTTATTAGGGAATAAAGAAAGTATTTCTACGGCAGATTTTCCTGTTTTTGATGCAAAACATTTGATAGAAAGTACTAAAACGTATCCAGTTTCGTTTAACGGAAAAATGCGTTTTACCTTAGAATTGTCGTTAGATTTATCAAAAGAAGAAATTGAAAATACAGTAATGTCGCACGAAAAAACAATTGCTCAACTCGCAGGGCGAGAGCCAAAGAAAGTGATTATCGTTCCAGGAAAAATCATAAACATCGTTGGCTAAAGGCGCAGCCTTTTTTGGTATTAAACTTGTTTGTGGATGTGTTGAGGTTTCTTATTGTATTTATAAAAACATCTCGATACAATTTTGATAAAAAATGAAATTCACTCGATGTGACAGTACGTGAGTAATTAAACACAAGAGTAAGAACACAATGTCAGTTCGAGTGATTTTTGAGAAACGAAAAAATTTTATCGAGAATTTTTTAAAAAGAAACTTAGATTACTTATTTAAAATTCAAAAAGTTAAAAGTTATTACACAGTTTGAATGACTTTTATATTTAACTATCTTGTGGCGTTAAATAGTTGCATAAAACGAAACGCATTCAAACAGGAAAATAACATCAATGTTTAAAAATATATCATTACGGATTCGTATTTTTTTAGCCATGATTTTATTGGTGTTATTGGCATCAGTTTTAATCCTTGGCGTTACCATTTATCAATATGACGAGCAAACAAAAGACTACAATATTTCTCGTTTTGGCAGAAAAGAACAATCGGTTTTATCTAGTATAGAATTTGAATTAAAAAGAGAATATAGTGAGCCACTTAGCACAGAATTATTGGCTAAAATTTTTCAAAATAGAATCTACGAAATTTCTAGCACACATAAATTAAACATTTCAATTTTTGATTTAAATGGAAATTTGATTATCACATCAAACAGTACAAATTCTTTTGATATATCTAAAGAAGCCCAAGCGCTATCAGAACAAGTGTTAGAAGACTTAGAAACATTTCCTTCTCATAGAGTTTTTAGCAATGTTATTTTAAATAATATTAGTAAAGAAACGTCTTACAGATACATTACCGATTTAAAATTTAAGAGAATTGGAGTGTTAGAATTAAAGTTTTCTCAAGACAATACCCTTGAAGAAAAAGAATTGAGAGAGTTTATGATTCGGTTGGCGTACGTATATTTATTTATGCTAATAATTGCCATAGCATTGGCTTATTTTTTATCAAGTTATATAACTAGATCTATTAAAACTATTTCTGATAAAATTCATAAAACCCGATTAAATAAAAGAAACGAAAAAATTGAATTTAATTCTGGCAGCACAGAAATTATTACACTGGTTAATGCATATAATCGAATGATTGATGAATTACAGGAAAGTGCCGTAAAATTAGCACAAAGCGAGCGAGAGCAAGCTTGGAGAGAAATGGCAAAACAAGTTGCCCACGAAATTAAAAACCCGTTAACGCCAATGCGATTATCGGTGCAAAGTTTTGAAAGAAAGTTTGACCTAGAAGACCCAAATATAAAAGAAAAATTAGCAGAATTTAGCCAGACGTTAATTCAGCAAATAGATATAATGAGTTCAATTGCCTCTGCATTTTCTGATTTTGCTAAAATGCCAACACAGAAAAGAGAAAAAATTAATGTTGTAGAAGTTGTTAAATTAGCATTAGATATTTTTAATGAAAACTATATTTCGTATTCATTTACAGACGCTAATTTGATTGCAAATCTTGATAAATCACAGTTGATAAGAATTGTTACCAACTTAATCACAAACGCAACTCAAGCGACAGAGCAAATAGAAAACCCAAAAATTGATGTGCATGTTTCATCAGAAAATGACACTATAAAAATTGAAGTGACAGATAACGGAAAAGGAATTGACGAATCTGTGAGACACTTAATATTCGAGCCAAAATTTACCACTAAAACAAGCGGAATGGGATTAGGTTTACCAATTATAAAAAAAATTATAGAAGCAAATAATGGAACTATCGGTTTTGTTTCATCCAACAAAAAAGGAACAACATTTACGGTAATGCTTCCAAAAAATTAAAAATATGAATTTCGAAAATTTATTGATTATAATAGAAAATGGTTGTGCAATTATAAGCATAAACAGACCAAAAAAATTAAATGCCTTAAACATAGAAACTATTGCAGAATTGCATGAAGCTTTTAAAAAATTAGACACTAATAATTCTGTAAAAACAATTGTTGTTACTGGTAGCGGAGAAAAAGCTTTTGTTGCAGGTGCTGATATTTCAGAATTTGCTCATTTTTCTGTTGAAGAAGGAGAAGAATTAGCAAGAAAAGGGCAAGAAATTTTGTTTGATTTTGTTCAGAATTTATCTACTCCAGTTATTGCAGCAATAAATGGTTTTGCGCTAGGTGGCGGTTTAGAATTAGCAATGGCAAGTCATTTTAGAATTGCATCCGATAATGCAAAAATGGGATTACCAGAAGTGTCTTTAGGAGTAATTCCTGGTTATGGTGGTACACAACGTTTAGCACAATTAGTTGGCAAAGGAAGAGCCATGGAAATGGTGATGACAGCAGGAATGATTTCTGCAGAAGAAGCCAATAACTTCGGATTAGTAAATTATGTAACAACGCAAGAAGAATTACTGCCATTAGCGATGAAACTAGCAAGTAAAATTGCAAGAAATTCTTCCGTAGCAATTAGCTCGGCAATTAAAGCAATTAACGATAATTATAAAGATGGTGTAAACGGATTTGAAACAGAAATTTCTGAGTTTGGAAACTGTTTTGGAACCGAAGATTTTAAAGAAGGTACAACAGCATTTTTAGAAAAAAGAAGGGCAGAATTTCCTGGGGGATAAGATTTTAAAAGAGTACTGTCATTCCTGAGAAATCAGGAATCTAAACTTATTTGAAAAAGAGCGACTATTTTTTTAAGGAATTTAACAACCAATTCTTTTTAAGAATAACAAATTACTTTCTATAGATTCCTGATTTCTCAGGAATGACAAACGAATGTCTTCTCGACCGAAGTGGAGAGATCTTTCGACTTACTTTATAACTTATTTTTCTCCATTCCACTCAGCATAAAATTGTTGAAGAAATGTTTCCATAAACAGGTGACGTTCTTCAGCAATTTTTTTTGCAGTAGAAGTATTCATTTTATCTTTTAACAACAATAATTTTTCATAAAAATGATTGATTGTTGGAGCATCAGAATTTTTATATGCTGCTTTTGTTATGTTTAAATTTGGTTGAATCTCTGGATCGTATAACGTTCTGTTTTTAAATCCACCATAATTAAAACAACGCGCAATTCCGATTGCACCAATTGCGTCTAATCGATCAGCATCTTGTATTACATCCAATTCTGGAGATGAAAATTTATCACCCAAAGACAAAGAACTTTTAAAAGAAATATACTTGATAATATTTTCTATATGAATAATCACAGAAGCTTCTACTTGCTGATTTTCTAAAAATTTTCTTGCAATTCTTGGTCCAACAGTTTCGTCTCCATCGTAAAATTTTGCATCAGCAATATCGTGTAATAAGGCGCCTAAAGAAACAATAAACTCATCAACATTTTCATCTTTAGAAATTAACAACGCATTTTTATAAACACGTTCTATGTGAAACCAATCGTGTCCGCCTTCAGCATCTTTTAAAGTTTCTTTTACAAAAGAAATTGTGTTCTCAATAATTTGTGGTTTGTTCATTTATATGGTTTTATGATAAATTTTTTATAAAAATAAAAAATCCACTTCAATTGAAATGGATTTTTATCTTGTTTCTTGACTCAAAAAGTCTTGCTCGTGTTTGAGGTTTTTCTTCCCTTCGGGAAGATGCCAAAGGCAGATGGGATTAACAAAACTCTTCGTAAGCTTGTGCTAAATTTTGAGCAATCATTTGTGCAGATCTTCCTTCAATATGATGACGTTCTAACATGTGCACTAAATTACCATCTTTAAACAATGCAATTGCTGGTGAAGATGGAGGAAAAGGGATCATGTATTCTCTTGCTTTTTGAGTAGATTCTTTTTCTACACCTGCAAAAACAGTTGTTAAATGTTGTGGAAATTTATCTGCACCTAAAGAAGCAATTGCTCCTGGTCTTGCAGTTCCTGCAGCACAACCACAAACAGAATTTACCATTACTAAAGTTGTTCCTTCTTTTGCTAAAGCTGTATCAACATCTTCAGCAGTATATAAAGCATCAAAACCTGCGTTTATCAATTCGTCGCGCATTGGTTTTACTAATTCTTCTGGGTACATAATCTATAAATTTTAAGGTACAAAGATACAGATAAAAATTAGGAAATAAAACAAACTAAAACGAACAAATTGTTAACTTTTATAGAAAGCAATTATATGTATCTTTGAAGCTTTAAAAATAATAATTGAATGGGAAATTTTACCAAATGGTTAGGAGCAGGATTAGGGTTTACGTTAGGTGGGCCGATTGGAAGTATTATTGGATTTGCAGTTGGAAGTTTTGTTGATGGATTTTCTAAAGATGATATTTTAAAAGAATTTCAAGAAAATCAATCTGGAAGAACTTCTGGAAACACACAATCTGGTGATTTTGAAATTAGTCTATTAATTTTAGCTTCGGTAGTTATAAAAGCTGATGGAAAAATTGACCAACGCGAATTAAATTTTGTGCGTTCTCAATTTGTTGGAATGTACGGAAAAGAACGTGCAAATCATGCATTCAAATTATTTAGCGGAATTATAAAAAAGGAAGTTTCTGCACATCAAGTTTGCGTTCAAATTCGTCAACACATGCCACATGCTTCTAGATTACAGTTGATCCATTTTTTATTCGGAATTGCAAAATCAGATCAGTTTGTGTCGGATTCTGAAGTTGAAGAAATTAAGAAAATTGCTGGATACTTAAATATCAATCAATATGATTATGAATCTATCAAAGCGATGTTTTATGATGAATCTGATAGCGCTTATAAAATATTAGAAATCACAAAAAAATCTTCGGATGATGAGCTTAAAAAAGCTTATAGAAAAATGGTAAAAAAGTACCATCCAGATAAATTACAAGATCTAGGACCAGAACATATTAAAGGGGCAAAAGAAAAATTCTTGCAAATTCAAAATGCTTACGAAAAAATAAAAAAAGAAAGAAATATATAAAAAAAACAGTAAAAAACATTTTTTTTTATAGATTTGCCTTAGATTTACTTTGTTTTTTTAGATAAAATAGATTTAGCTTTCCCATTTTTTTTGATAAACCAACTTGTTTTAACTAAACAAACTATTACCTCATGAAGAATGTTTTAAGAATTCTATTTTGTGTTATTACTTACATTTCTATAACTAACACTACTCATGCTCAGACCGCAGGTCTAATTTATGAAGGTACAGACCCTAACTCTGTTTTAGATCCCAATAATGATGGTTATGTTTCTAAACCTATGGCTCAAATTCCAGGAGCAATAGTCGCTGGTTTTCCAACATTTTATCCAGCGTCAATTATTCCAGATATTTTATACAGTGAAATTCCGTATGCGCCAATACCAAAATACGCAACAGAGCCAACACAAGATTTAGGACCTGGACCAGACTGTTTTTATACAGATATGGTGCCAGATGCAAACGGAGAATCCACCTACTATTATAATGACGGAACAAATATGCTGTTTCGTTTTCGTTTAGGGGGTACAGCACCAAACTCTAAAGGTTATACAGTATTAATAGATACCGATGGTAAATTTGGTAGAACTGGCCCAAATGCAGATCCAAACGCAGTAACAGGTAATTTAGGTTTTGAAATAGAAATTGTTTTAAGAACAAATTTTGGAGTAAGTGTTTATAATATTGATGGTGAAGGTGGAAGTGGCGGAACAGAATTAGGAACATTTGCCTCTAGACCTTATGAAAATTTTGCAATAAAATCATTATCGCTAACAAACAATTGTAACGATCCCGATTATTTTTATGATTTTTATGTACCTTTTGCAGATTTAGTATCTTTAAATGGTTCTGTTTCAGAATTGACATCGACGACTCCGATTAGAATGGTAACGTTGACATCTATCAACCCCAAAAGAGCTACAGGTAATAATGGAGTTTCAGATTTAGGTGGTACAGATGATACAACTGGAGATACAGATTCTCTAGGAGAGTTAATTATTGATGGACAATCTCCTTCTTCCGGAGTTCCATTAAGAAAAGCAGCATGTCCAATTGTAAATTCAGTTGCACTTACAGACACAACAATAACAGGAACAACTACAGAAGGAAACAATGCAATAATTAAAGTATATAAAAGAGTTGGATCCGTTGTAACTCAAATTGCAGGACCTGGTGCAGCTTCTGGACTTTCGGTCACAATCAATAACGCTTCCCCAACAGCAACTTGGACTCTGGATAACACCGTCGCTTTAAGTGGCGGAACCTTATCCTTAGCAGCATTAGATGTTATTTATGCAACTGCAGAAGTAACAACAGCTGGAGGAACTTCTGCAACTATAAGTGGTGTCTCAGATAGCGATTGTAGTGAAAAAACAATTACAGCTTCAGTTTGTAGTTTTCCAGTAATTACAGTTTCTGGATTGAACTCTGGAGATAAAGGGTTTAATGGAACACTTTCTGCTGCTCCTCCAGATGGAAATGGATCTTACGTAGTTAAAATTTATAACGCTGTAACTGGAGTAGAGTTAACAAATATAGATGGAGCTCTAGCACCATATTCTGCAACAGTAACTGGTACTAGTTGGAATATTGCTTTTGGTGGTGGTAAAAAAGTTTTTTCAGGAGCTTACACAATAACTATGGAGTCTGCTGCAGGATGTGTTTCTGCACAAAGTACACCGTCTTTTTTAGTATGTAATTCAAACCCTGGAGGAAGCTCCACAACATCTACGGTTCCAACAATAACAGATGGTACAGTTTTAACAACTGCAACAACTTTAAACGGAGGCTTTACTGGAGGTGTATCAAAAGCAGCAACAGTAAGATTATTGTTAAATAATACACCTACGAGTTTATCAATTACGGTAAACCCAGCAAATACTGCTTATTCATTTGATATCTCTAGCTTAACTTTAACAGCAGGAGATAAATTAAAATTACTAAGTGTAGATACTGGTCTTAGTTGTGCTGCTCTTTCAGCAGAAATTACAGTTACTAATCCCGTAGTACAATCATCTACACCAATTGTTACAGGGACATATTGTGCTCCATTAAATTCAGTAACTACAATTTCTGGTACTTCAAGTGAAATAGGAGGAACCATAACTTTATATACAGCTGATACATTTGGAGGCACAAAGTCGTCAGCTTTAGCAACTACAGGAGATGCAACAATTACTGTTGCTGTAAACGGTAATTGGTCTATTACAACAGATGCTGTAATTAATACAGGTAAATTTATTTTTGCTAAAGTGCAAAATACCGGCGAAACAATTAGTGATTTTTCTATACAATCAATAGATGTTAAAGAGCAAACAACATTTACAACACTGGTATTAACTTCTGACCCAATTACAGAAGGTGATGCAAGCATTACAGGAACAAGTAGTGGTTTAGCAACAGGTACAACCATACAATTATACCAAGATGGTGCTATTATCGACGGAGCAACGACTACAACAGCTGTAAATGGTTCTTGGACAATTTCTGGTTTAACTGCTACAGGGAAAAAGTTATTTACGAATGCAGTAGTTACTGTAAAAGCAATAGAAACTGGGAAATGTGAAAGTGTAGCATCAAATAGTAAAACAGTTGTATGTACACCACCTGCAGCATTTACTATATCTGGAACTTTAACCACCCCAATTTGTGCTGGTACAGCTTATACAAATGCAATAACAATAAGTGCTACAGAAACAGGTGTTATTTATCAAGTTTTTGATCAAAGTGATAATTCAGTTGGACCAGGAAAATTAGGGACAGGATCTGCAATGACAATTAGTACCGACGGATTAGGAACAACAGTTACAGATTTAAAAGTAAAAGCCTATAAAATACCAAATGGTTCATGTACAATTACAACATCAACAAATACGTTAGGTTCAATAGTTGTAAACCCATTACCAACTGTTACTCTTGGAGCAAATCCATCAGTGATTTTTAATAATACCAGTACTGCTAGAAATGTTACTATTGGTTATAAAACACCATCTACCGGAACACCTAATCAATATAAAATTGTTTTTGATGATGCAGATTTTACAGCATCAAATGGAGGATTAGCAACATTTTCAGCATTAACTACCCCAACAGGAACTTTACAAAACATATCAATTAGTATTCCTTTAAATAAAGCTGTAGGAGTATATACAGCAACATTTTCAATCAAGGAAGCTGCCAATAGTTGTGAAAAATCGTACCCTATTACAGTCACAATATTAGCGGCGACAGCACCAACAATTACACTAACAAGTACAAGTCAAACTGCATGTTCTGGCTCTGCAAATTTTGAATATACGGCAGTAACTAATTCACCTACTACATTTAGTATTGATTTTGATAACACTGCAAACGGACAAGGTTTTTCTGACGTATCAAATTCAGCTTTATCTGCACCAACAAGTAATATTGTTGTTGCAATTCCATCAACAGCTGTTAACGGAACCTATAATGCAATTTTAACAGTTAAAACATCGGGTGGAGTTGTCAGTCAAGAATACCCAATAATAGTAACAGCTAATGTGCCAACAGGAGGAACTGTTGGTTCAAATCAAACTGTAGTTAATGGTAATGACGTTGCACCTTTTACAGAAAGCGTTGCAGCTACAGGGACAGCATTAACTTATCAATGGCAAAGTAGTACAACAAGTGCAAGTACAGGATTTTCTAATATAGGAGGTGCAACAGGTAGTACGTATGATTATGGAAATATTGGAGCGAGTACCACTTATTTTAAAAGAGTAGTTTCAAGTACTGTTAATGGGGTAACTTGTTCAGCAGACAGTAATGTGATTACTGTAGTTTCTGGTACATGTCCAACGATTACAATTGCTTTAGATCCAACAACTTCAGACCCAACAACATCGGGAGGTACTGAAGGAAAAATAGTTTTATCAGGATTACTGAACAATACAACATATAGCGTAAGTTATCAAAAAGATGGTGCTGGAGCAATTATAGGGAACTATACATCAACTTTTACCACAGGAAAAATAACCATTAATAATTTAGGGGCAGGAGCTTACACAAATATTAAAGTAACTTATTTAAGTTGTGATAGTAACTCACTTTCAAAAACATTGTCTGATCCAGTTATTAACACTGTTGGTCCAGCTTCAAGTACACCAACGGTGTGTATAAATACAGCAATAAACCCTAATATTACGCATACGACAACAGGCGCAACAGGAATTGCAAATGATGGAGTAAGTGGCGCTAATGGCTTACCAGCAGGGGTAAGTGCGACTTGGGCGACCAATACGATCACGATTAGTGGAACGCCAACCGTGTCAGGAACTTTTAATTATAGTATTTTATTAACAGGAGGAACGGGAACAGTAAATGCTACAGGAACGATTACTGTAAGTGCCGCTGCTACAGTTGCAGCCGCAGGAACAGATATCATTCAGACAGCGAATAGTAGTTTTACCTTAGCAGGAAACACCGCTACAGTTGGAACTGGTCAATGGAGTGTAATTGCAGGAACCGCAACAATAACTTCGAATACTTTACGAAATAGTGGAGTAACGGGAGTTCCCGTAGGAACCAGTGCCACCTTACGATGGACAATCACCAATGGAGCTTGTATTACTACGGATGATGTAGTCTTGACCAATAACAATGCAACCAATACTGTTGGTCCAGCTTCAAGTACACCAACGGTGTGTATAAATACAGCAATAAACCCTAATATTACGCATACGACAACAGGCGCAACAGGAATTGCAAATGATGGAGTAAGTGGCGCTAATGGCTTAC